>JGI24158J21664_10000341_pt1 | contig 40212 bp, 28 predicted proteins | sample Ectturendosymbi3_FD_21664 | JGI IMG/M metagenome (IMG submission 21664) | reverse complement strand
AATTGAGGCGGGGCCCCTAGACATGGCTGGGCCCCCCCCCGGCCGGGGGGTGCGGGGGGCGGTTCCCACGGCCCTGCGCAGAACCCATCAAGAGATACCACTCAGATTAATGAGGTTTTATGAACCTTCTGGGAATTTCCCGAGCAATATTCAATATAAATAAGGCGATTTTAGCAGTGGAAATTCAGATTGGACGACCTCGCCTCCGGCTAACTGTTCTAATCCCTTCTGAAGTTTAAACCCTTAAGGTTTTGCTTTGGAAGTAAAACCAACTCTGCCTCCATGCACACCACTTGAAAGGTTAAGTTGTGGAGCTCTAGAAGTGCAGAAAGTTAATCTGCCACTACCTCCACAATCAAGAGTTTTTGTCTGGGTAAGTCCTTGAGACAGGCTTATTCCGGACAACACAAAATGGCTTGTCCGGGTAGAGCTATGACACTCAGGGCCGTAAAAGTAGAAACTCCAGAAACATTGTTTCTACCAGTCTTCAAAAACGTATGAGTCAACATACAAAACCTGCTTCGTTGACAATAAAACTTAAAACGCGTTCTCACATGAACGATCTAGGAAAAACGTGACAGTTGCATAGGAAGCTGGTTAACTCTGTAATTAATGACCAAACGCTTGTCGAAAGACTTTAACACGATCAGACTTATTCAAAAAGCTGATCTGAACATTGACTAGCTGCATTGATAAGCAGTACGTTTTAGGAGGTAGAGCATATGACACTTTTTAGTATATAGGACAGATTTGCTGATTGCGGAGGCTGTTGCAGAAGATGGTCTTGACTGTGAATTTAATTCGATAGAATTCCTTTATGAAACATTTATCTTATATTGGTGTATACCTGTTGTTGCTTTTATTTATGTATCAACTCAAATAACAATAGTCAATAAAGACAAAATCAATTGTGTTTACTGTCATTAGAATATTTAAAGAGGTATCAGAAGTAGGTCAGATAGTTAAAGCAACTCATAAGACTTGTGACAACTGTTTGGAATATGGGAATAAAGCGAACCCATCCGTAGGAAAAGAATCCAATGCAAAAACGACCTTTTTAGTTTAAAATAAACCCAAAACTTCCGTTACGCAGAGACAAGATTTAGATAAATATCACATTTCGTGGGGTCTGCGTTTTCTATAAAATATAGATTTGTGGTAACCACGCAAAGCGATACTTTTTGAGTGGAAAATGGCTGAGCAAGGGCTAAAATGTAAAATTTATCTTACATTCAAAACAGTAGGTCAAAAACTGCATTCTCAGAACCAACAATATGATTTTCTACTCCAATGACCCAGATGGAGTTGCGGTAACAGAGACCCGGGAACACTTTTCAATGACGTGTACGGATATGGGTTCTTGCCGGGGCTTTGCGCGAGAGAATGGAGCTTTTCTTTTGCGACAATTCGCAGTAATTTCAGGCGTCATCGGCAGCGCTAGCAACAATTACGGGGGGTCAAAAAGGGTGAATTTCTTTTAACCAAAGCGAAAGTTGCCTTTGTGCTTGTTGGGCACGTGTGCAAGCAAGCGTACGATTGTCCGCGGAAAGACGACAACAGCACAGTGGCGGCTTTCCCGCAACCTCCTTGCGATGAAGATCATAGTTTATTTATATAAGCACGCAGTGACTGTTTGCTTTGCAATTCTTTCTTATGACAAGGGGCTGGATGGAAACATTCCTGCCATACGCCAAACGCAATCAGCTTGGCGCGTATTTTCTACCTTGTTTTGGTTATTTGTAACATTTTTGGGGGTAAACAATTGTTGCAGCGTGACCGATTCTTTTTCATCTTGGCGAACGTTCATCCTTCAGAAAAAGATCAAACCTATTCGAAAATTATTGGTGGGCAAAACTTTCACGAATGGTTTAACAAACGTCAAGGCCCTTACATCTGTGCACGCACTACAGCTGTGTAGCATATTCAATCAAGATCTCTCAACGTGATATTGTTCTCACGATTTTTGACGGCTCTTTCCACGTCTACGGTACCTGCAACTGCAGTCCGTTGTAACTAGGTTATTGCGTTGAACTTTTGCCAGTTCACAGCCAAAGTGGAAAAGCCAAGTATCGTGTTCCAAAGCGTCGCGAATAGTGGCACCTATCCGCGTTACAGCAGATTTCAATGGATACAAATCTTCAAAATATGGTGCGGCGCCACCTTGTTTGTTTTCACTAAATGTTGGGGAAAAGGTAGTTTTTAGCAACTTTAAGACGTTTCGAACGTTCTAAAACTGCAAAGCGTTTGTAAAGATTTGATGCTAGTAGTGGTTGGCAATGTATGTCATCCCGCCACAAACCGACAAAAGTCGTACACGATTTGCCATGACACGTTGAATGATACCAATATGCACACAACCATGCTCGACTGGAAAGCATCGCACCGCGAAACTCGCTTTACAAAACGGCCATTCTTGATTGACCGCATCCTTCCTTAATGTCCTGGACTAAGACGCAGGACCTACGAGAGGGGGTACGAGAGGTACATCGTACCCGGGACCGGTACGCGCAAAGTACGCACGAACAGTTTTCCTGCAATCAAGCTTAAAATTATTAGTGTTAGTCAGCTGCCAGTATAACCATAAGTTGACTGCCTGTAAACAGCAACCGTGCTAAGCGGGAGTTTTCGTATTTATTGTTCCGCTAACTCTTGCAAAAACAGCTACCGATTGTCAAGAATTTTGAAGGTTATATCTTTTGATTACATCTTATGCCAATGGACACCTTTCTGTTTATGGCAATTAAATGCAGAAACGAAGTTTTTCGGGAACAGTCTTCCGCTTGCAGCGCTAGATATCCAGGTTGTTGGAAAGAAAGTTGAGCATTTGAATTTACTGCATGTTTAGCTCTCATATACGAGCGAGCAAAGGTTTTGAGTTGCCACGAAACAAACGTTTTCCACGACCTTGTCCTGGTGAAAAAAAAATCTTTCTCGTCACTCATTGCGCAACGTTCTACGAATCACAGAAGGCAATCACAAGAGGCTTTTAACTTGGAATCACCGGTCTGCGTTGGTGGTGGACGAAAATGCAACGGCCCAGCTAACGGCGACGTTATTTTACGCCAGTGAACACGCAAGATTAAACTTTATTTCGCTGTTCGAAACAGTAAAAGAAACAGAACTTTGAAAAACCGATCTTGCGTGGTTTCGACTAAGATTTTACTAAACTCGTGGTCCACAACTGAGCACCATTCCCAACCGCTGCGGATACTAAGGCAAGCGAGGTTATGGTTTGAGGCCGAACCGAGGCCAGCGGCCAACCAGGGGCAAGGCACGACACAACACTCGCCTTCCTCTCTGCAGAATAATTTATTCACGGCTCTGGCGCGGCAAATATGAAGAACAGAACGGTGACGATCTTTACTCAATGACGTCATAATAACTGCTTCGAATATCAACAAAAAGCGGGCGAAGAACAACGAAAGAGAAGAACATGGTACGAAACTGCTTCGGAAATATATATATTAACAAAAAAAAAAACAAGAAGTAACAAAACAAAAAAATAACGAAGACGCAGGTGTGACGCCATTGACCGCGAAACGTCACTGTGACGTGGCTGCTACGTATTAAAGAGCACCTCCAGCCAGCACGGACAAGTGGTTATGCACTGGCGCCGATAACCGTTCGCGCCCCACCCTTTGACAAAGCTCAGACGGACCGACGCGGCGTCGTAGCGACCAACGGCGCCCCAATCTGAACTTTCGGCCCGCTCGATGCGCCTCAGCTGCTCCGCCATGGCGAAGTCGTAGACTTTGGCGCAACAGCCGGGCTGCACTTTGTGTGCGAGCTGCGCCCGACTGAAGAGAGGTTCCAGCACGGGCGAATTGACGAAAACGGGACAATCGCTGCGATTGTACAACCAGACCACGCGGCTTTCGTCGAGCGCCAGCGTTACCCCCCTGCCGATGCACTTGCGGACCTTGAACGACTGGCTGTGCGGGGGGGAGACAGCGGCCAGGCAAAAACCGTCGCTTTTGGGGGCGTTGTCGAAGATGTTGACGTAGGGGTTGATGACAGGGAAAAGGCGTCCCACTCTTTCTCTGTATTCCCAGTAGGCCAGGGAGCACCAGACGCCGCTGCGACTTCGGGTCATGACGGGGTAGGGGGAGCGGGGCGACGGAACCAAATCGTCTTCACCTGAAAGGAAGTAGCAGCACGTTAGCAACAAGCCATATTTAACTGCGCTGAATTTCGGACGAAAACTGAGTAAACGCCTGTCAAACAAAGCATTGCACAGATACGACTGAACCGCACATAGTCAGTGACGTATGACGACCACGGAAAGTTGCAGGGCTCGTCAAATTGCTGCACGAATTCAAGATAACGAATCTTGGTCTTTTTTCCTGCTGCTGTACTTTGAACTTATTGCGCTCAATTTCTCGATAATTATGCATTTACAATAAAACCGCAAATTGTGCAAATGGGCAATGGGCGCATTAAGTGAAGCCGCGCATAAGACGAACGAGATCATTTGCTGCGTTTCCTGCCACACCAAAACGAAATGCGCGACTGCCAGTCACGAGAAGCTCTTACGAGCCAATTCAACACGGGCGCAAGAGAAAATTTGTTCACAGTAATCTACTTGAGTGGCTAAATCGCTGACCTTGATGTGGCATTTCGCACAGTCGGACTCCGTCAGCGTTAAGCCGCGCAGTCTACAAGGATGTTTGTCACTGTGAAGGTTGCACGAAAGTGCGGCAAATCATTGGATGCGAGGTGCGTGCGACTGAGGTTGTAAAACGACACCACTGATGAGAAGCTGCCCGCTGATGGTGACGCAACAATGGCAACAATCGAAGTCTTGCCAGCGACCTCGTCACCGCCCACAGTGATAAAAAGCAGAATGATCTTCGTGCTGCTAGCTGCAGTTCCTATAAGAAGCTGCTTGAACCTACGAGCGATTGGAGATTTTATGCTTCGGGCGAATCAAGTGCTGGTGTCTCGCCAACCCAGGCCTTGAAACCCGCATTTCCATCTTTTTTGTGCATGACATTCGTACAGTGTGAGCAAACAGATTCATTTGTTTTGTCTGATTTTATCGCAGATGGGTTAATTAAACTGCAGGCTTACACTCGTGGAACTACCTGAAGCTATTTGATCAAAATCAAATCGAATCGCGAAGTACACATTGTCAACGAAAACACTGTTTCGCCGAGGTCCGCATCACTGATGTACAGAATAAGTTGGGTGTGACGTATCAAGTAAACCTCTTTTGGAACGCATAACCTGCTTTGTTTCATTCGCTGTTTGCGATTTCCACCAGCAGCAATAGCTCGACCGATCAGGACGCACGAAATAACATTGTTGCAGGAGCTACGGTACAACCGCGGCAACAAGTTAGAATCTTTTGTGCGGATTTAATATTTACAAAGCACCAGGGCCGTCGCCAGCGGGGGGGCAGTGGTGCCCGGCCCCCCATTTCACGTTTGGCCCACCGGCTGCTGCATACGTCCAATACTGTATTTTAAAAGTGCGCCCCCCTTTCTGGCTTTTGGCCCCTTCTTCTGGTGTTTGGCCCCCCCTGATGCTAAATCCTGGCGACGGGCCTGCAAAGCACCAAGTTTGGTAGGGAAATTGAATAGAGCCGTGTTCCACCACCTCTGTTTGCAGATCTCCCAACGAAGCTAGCTTTCAAACGTCGTTTCCGGTGTGGTTCAGCCATGCATTCTTTCAGAGAGCAAGCCCAGAGGAAGCATTTTTCCCGCAACAGGTGAAGGCACCCGACGTGTTTAGGAGTACGGACGGCTGCAATTCCGTCAATTCCCGCCCCCAGGTCAAGCTTCCACGCGTGCGCATGCGCGAAAAAAGTGTTTCCGCCCAAGCGTCAACTGATCAAAGCGCCGCACGCTGGCGCCCCACCTGTCGCAGTCGCACCGCCGCGAATCGAAGACTGTTGAGTGCGACCCGCGCATCGCAATGGCAGAGTTCAAGTGGACGCCGGAAGTGGCGATAAATCGAACGGGGCGCCTGATATTGCTTGTAAGCATCCGGGCAACGCGTCGCGGCGGCAACAGTCGATGACGTCACTTGCAAATCGAGACCGAGTGGCAACGGTTTCGTGGATTTGCGGCAGCGCGAGAAACACACAGGGGGCGAGGAAGTGAAACGCGACTGCGCGATGCCAGTGCGACGATCGAAGTTGGCAATGGTCGCATCGGCTGCGATAAACCTCAGGAATTACTTCCAACGAAAATCCAAAATCTATGGCTGCTTGCTGTGCTTCGATGCAAGAGACTAGATGTGAAAGCTCACACCAGAAGTCTCAAGACTCTATTACCGCTTCATTCTGTCCAATTACGTAATTCGGAACGCGTCTGCGCTAGGTAAGTTTCATGTGTCTTGTACAAGCGAGTTTCAATCCTAAGTTACGTCTTGAGTCTTTTTCAAGCACTCTCTTTTTACTTACTGGGCAAACATTGCCTTCTTTCAATGAGCCAGGACCACTTAAAGCTGACGCGTCGTGTTTTTATCTGACCTAATCAATGGTTCGGCAGATATGACAAGATCTGGCAATTTTTCAAAACACCGGGCGCCACAAACCATCTTCAAACAGAACCAATCCACAAAATGGAGAAAAACCAAATTTCGAGATGTATCGCAGTTCTCTTGCTAAATAGGTAGGGAAGGCGAACACCCAATGTCTTAGCAGCAAAAGCCTCGAACTCCCATGCATTTAAAAAACAACGAAAAAAATTGGCACCATAACTTATAAGGGGGCTGGGTAAAACGTTTGCAAGCAACAAGTATAGAGCCTGAAAATTTGCCTTCTTTCCGAGTTTAAGTTATTTTGGATTTCGTTCAAACAACCTTCAACAGCATCTACTAAAACCAAATAATTTTTTCGCTTATCAGGTGACAAAGACGTGAAAGCGGCAGAAACAATTACTTGGTTTTGGCTTCCACTAGTCAAAATCTACAACGTTGGCGTTGCGAAGCAAACCTCATGGCGTTTAAAACCACGACATCAGTTCTTTCGCAGTCTTAGATACTCACATCCTCAAGGTGGGACACGGAATGTTTTCATTGAGCTCTCAAGAAATGCAGACGTTCTGCCTGTTCGGGCCGCACACGAAGACGCTGACACGGCGTATCACATACACTGACGCCACGGTTAATACAAGTGTCTGTCCTTATCGATACTCAGCGACGTCCAGCTACAGAAGAATCTTTTCAGATCAAAATTGAAAGTTTGAGAAAGTCTTTGTGTCTGCCACAAAATTTTACTTGTGTTTAGTTCGATGACTACAACGAGTCGTTTCACGCAACGTAAGGGAGGGTGGGTGAACGGATGAGTTTTAATTTCTTTTTACAAGAAGCGAGCACTTTCTGACAAATCGTACTGAGGTTACGATGCAAATAGCGTCCGGAAAGATCGCCATGACACCCGCGTGACAACGCCCGAAATAAAAACTAAACACAGCATCTTTTGGTCTGGTTTTGCCGTCTTACGTCCTTTTCACGATGCTGAAGATGAAGTAGAAGGTGAAAGTTAAGAGGCGCGACTGAATTAAGTTTTGATGCTTTTTTAGTCGCCGAACGTCAAGACAGAAATGCACACCATCAGTATTTATAGGTGCTGGATGTTGTTGAGGACAAACTCATATCCTTGACAGGACACTTGACCTTGACACTTAACCTTTTCGGCTATCAAACGAAATCTTTTTCTCCCTAAACAAACGAATATCGAACACAGCGAGCAGTTGTACCACATCATCCGCATAAATTAACTAATCAAACAGCGACATCCATACCTAGTACTCTCCGCCATCTTATACCACTGAGGAAAACGCGAGGGAGTTTTCACAGCAGATTGTTTTGTACAAGATCTCTGCCACCGCGACCAAAACAGACGTCTGGCAAAAGTGGATACTCAGGCTACACAGAAAAATTGCCCAGAGATTTGTAAAAGCAATGACATTTCTCACTTCACGTTGCGCATTCCGCAGCGGCGTTAATACGTAGTTTGGCAACGTCGCAAGTTCTCATAATGAGGTTCTCTATGACAGGGGTGCACAACTTGGGGCGTTCGATAAACATTTATGCGGCCGTGCACATGTAGACTCATTCAAAATATACGTTATGGCGGCTGTGGATAAATAAAAACTTTTTAGTCTGCTGTATTAGGATGCTTAGCAGAAAGACGGCCACGTATGGAAAGCAGGCTAGGCTCACTCTGTGGAAGCAGAACAGAGACAATGGAAAGAACAGAAAAAGCTTGGACTCACTGACGGCCGTACTTCATAAAAGAAAAGGTACTGCGACCGGCAACAGTGGAAATGTTGTGCATTCCCGGTCCAGGACAATCAAGAAGTGTGAAACTATGGGAATTCGCAATGCAGAAGTTTGGCAAGCGTAGGCAACCGGACGGCTCATCGCGCAAGTCAACTGGTCTTCCTGTGAAATCGCAGTTGATCTGAACTTGCATACCGGTCGGAGGAGCTGACGAAGGTTAAACGAAGATCTTCCATGCGCCTGAGCATCACTGGTTAAGTGGAAGAAGCTTGCGTTGGAAACAACTAACCAGAGCAAAGGCGTCATTCTGGAACAAACTCAATCAGGACCCGAAGATCCAATCCGTAAGGATTTGATTGGCGAGTCGCCAGAAGTTAATGGTTAATCCGAACCTTGGCGAAACGCTAGAAAGCATGCCAACTTTCGTCTTGATGTGCGTAAGCGAAGAGAAAAGGCAGCAGCAACTGTTGGTCGAAATGGAAATACGTGGGAAGTGACCGCATTGACGGTGCCGGGAGTCTATGCTCGCTTCAAGAGGCGCCGAAAAGACCGGGTAATTACGCTGCATTATAGTACAGTCCCTGGTAATGGAAGAAAACCTGCCATTTGCAACGCATTTAACGATGCACTTAAAAACTTTGCAGCGCCATGTATCCTTGTTAAAGAGACATGTTTGCGAACGCAGCGATGACTTGGTGCATTGCGCTACGCGCAGTAACGAGTTGGGTTTCGTAAAATTGCGATTGTTCCCGAAAGTCGAGAATGACTTTACTCACACATGCACCTTCTTCGTCTTGGGCCGCCGCGACAAGTCACCGCTGACAAACCGTTTTGAAGAAAGTCAAGAAAAAATGCCGGTGTTCATGTAACCAAACAGAAAGCGCCACATTATGCCGTCACAGGGCCTTTTGTGTCCAGCATTCGTTCAAAAAAAACAATGCCTCAAAGAAACGCGCGTCGTCACGGCCGAACGCGCCGCGGTCGATTACCTGAAAGCAAAGCGGGCGTGAAGACGTCGTGCTGGAAGAGCCAAGAGAGAAGTCACGCGAGGCCCAGAAATGAAAGCGCACGACAACCCAACAAACAAGGCTTTGCGGGAGATTTTTGCTCCGAGTAGAGAGGAAGGGCGACCTCGGCAGCGCTAACCTGCTATTTGCGAAATAAGCAAGACGCGCGGCCCGCGCTTAAATAAAGCGCTCATCGCAACGTCGGAATTATCGTCGCCGGCCAACGCCGTCTTAGCGCTGAGCTGCAATCGCCAGCTAGATTGCTCGCCCCGCAGCGAACGCGGGGTCACCTCTTCAATTCTGAACAAAAACTGTCCGGAAATCTGCTCTTTTCGCCCAGCGGCGCCGCACGTTCGACCGTATTTTCACGTTCGCTTTTGCTTGCCCGTAGCCGGGCTTGAAAACTCACATTTCGTTCTCAGGGAAAAGCACGGGCGGCGCGAAAGAATTTAGCATCTTGTTTCCTTTCGCGCAGCGCGAGTCGAGAGCGTGCTTTGCCTTGACGGACGTCGCGCACCCCAACTTGCATGAAACCCCGAGGCGTATTGCGACGAGCGATTGCCAGGGCAGGGAAATGGAGCGCTGACGAACTTAAACAAATATCTCGAAACAAATTCGTGTCCTCCCGGTGCCATACACTGTCGCTTTTCGCAGCTGTCGCAAGCGGGACCTGTTTCAACATTAAAATGCAATTAAGTGCATAATGCCAGGGAGGTGCGATGTTGCTGGGTTGCCTCGAAACCGTCAAATACAGTAACTCTGAACTGAAACAGTTGCAGAAATCTGGCCGCAAAGAGCATTGGACAAGCATTGACTTATTCCGTGTTTTTTCAGCAGAACGCCAGATCTTCTGCAAAAACGTTAACATTAGCAAGACTTGCGGGAGACAGAGCACAGATGCCATCCACCGACGATCAAGGCGGACAGGAGAGAGCTGTCATCTGTGCGGAAAAAGACACAACAGGTGCAACAATTTTCTCCACGCCCTTAAACGACCCGCCCTGGCCGTCGCCTCATGAATGTAGAAAGTCGCATATAAAAAATATTAGATATTTTAAAATGTAGGACATCTGTTCAGTGTTCAGTGTCACGATTGGGGGTCAACAACTTTTCCTCGTATCCAAGCGAGGCTGTTTTTTTTTCGCTGAGACACTTCGACTATTTGTCCCGTAACAATAATCTGGTCTATGACCGAAAAATAAAGCCAGGTGCGAGGTAGTAAAGGAAACGTACGGTCATAACCGGACACGATAAAAAAAAGAACGAGAACGAATCAAAGCAACAGAACTGAGCCCTAAAAGGACTTCTAGAAACCCATGCAAAGAAATGGAAGGTTTTGCTTCTAGAAATCTGACGACAACGACACAATCAAATTACAGTTAACAGGCGCTTGTGACTTGCTCGCGTTTTCGTTCAGGTCGCTATCGGAGTTTTGTCAATTGTTTCGCAACAACATCCGGTTGCCGAGCAGCAACAAATACCACCGAGACGTTCAATCTCACGGCGCCGGCGTCATCGGCCTGACGTCATTGTCATCGGTAAACGTTGAAGGCAAGGATGCTCTCAAGTGAGTGCAGGGTAGGTGATATAGCTTGGTGCGGTATGCCGGGATGGCGAGCTGCTGTGGAGCAGCAGGCTCGGGTGCGACGCCAACCAGTACTTGTATCTAAACAACACGCCCGACAAAACTGAACGTCACGCTTCGCTGGCGCGACATCGGGTCGCCAGCGGGCTGCCGAAAGCAACAGCGAACGAAATGAAACTGTCCCGAATACGATACGCTCGCGACGGGGGCAGACGAAAAGCGTTTCCTGGAACAATGCGATATTAGGACGCGACGCTTTGGCGAAGTAATTGGAAACACGCGCGCTATGACCGGCAGCAGAAATGCGCAAGCGAATCGTTTACAATCACGTCTTTGCCACGGTTTCTCAAACCGCCCGGTCGCAGATACAGGAGCTTACCGCTCTGTCGTACGGCCAGGCCTCACACGCACGACAACCGCGGAGGCTCGTCCTCTCTTTCAAACCCGCGATCTATTTAGGGGAAGCGACGCGAGACAATGAGAGGGGTGGACGTCCGCTTCAGATAAAATGCTTTCGACGCGTCACGCGTAGCCACAGCCAGGCCCTCCATAGAAGTACGATTCAGGCCACCGGCTTGTTCTTACGGGGTTGCTTGGGTGAACGTTGAGTATTCGCGACGTGGGCAACGGAAAACGGTGGCAAATCAACAACACGCGAGAGGCGGAGGTGGTCGCGGCCAAATTTCAGCGCTGATGCGCACACGCAAATTTTATCTTTATTTGCCGCTTGATTCTTATTACTAAAAGAATAGAAAGCCGGCGCCATTCACTGGGTACTACTTGAAAACAGCGCTGTTAGTATATCCGGTTCCCAACGTGGACATATGCACTATTCCTACTGCAGCAGTATGCGTTCTGACGAACGAATAAGTTTGATAATTTAAGGTGACATGGCCTCGTTACTCATATCGCAGAACATAAATCCAACGACGTGCATATACGTAGATTAGCTAAGCCTTAGCGGATGATGGGGTTTCAATAGGCACGTCACAATGTACTAAAAACAAAGTCCCAATTTAGTTTGCTATCGCCACCTAGATTGATAGCATTGTCAAAGTTTTACAAACCACTGCACATCTTACAAAACTCAATGGTTCGCTCAGTTTTTGTTTGACGTTAAATCAGCTTTACCCCCGACTCCTACAGAAACCTTGAGACATTACGAGTACCAGCAGAAGACCGTGACCTCTGTCACGTGTTTCAGTCGAACCTGCAACACCAACCAATGTCTCTAGCACTGAAATGAGATGTAACCATTAACTGAAACTGCCCAATTTCCCATTCATGAAAACCTGTTTGCACTTTTCAACATTTAAGCGTATTTCCCTGGGCAAGAACAAATGTCACGGAGACAATTCACCAAGATCAAAGCTCACGGTTCTTTCGTGAGACAAAGCGAGCGTGGCTATTTGCCGGGATAAATATTGTTACAGCAAGTCCTTCACCTCGCATTTAACTCTGCTGTGTTAGCCAAGTCAGTGAACACAGTGGCATGTTCAGCACGTACGATAGGACGGCGTGATCTTTGCTATCGCTGGGGCTGCCGTAAATTACTTTAGAAGCAAGCGCAGTGAGGGTTGGTGAAAATTGCTGTCATTATGTAGGAGGGTAAGAACACCAATTAAACCCCACCCCTCATGTTTTTGCGTTCCCTTTCGGCGCTCCCATGTGACGTCCGGTACTTTATAGCGCTTCGACTGCATTTTTGGTTGGTTCAAATTGGTTCCCTCTTTTTGAACGCTAGAAATAGAAATGGCCCTTTAAAACATGCCTGCAACGTTTCTAAGCCTGCAAATAATAATCAAGAAAAGCAACAGCGCTTGGTTGTTGCGCAGATGTTACGTTGGCATGACTATTGCCCCGCACAAAAATCGTATGGAATTTTTACCAAGAGACTTCGCTCGTCTGCCTGGCGACATCGTAAACGGTTTGCGAGAGAATAAAAAGCTTGCAATAAACCCGAGCAGGATCGGCCTGGCGCTAGCGGTCAGGTAAGCACGTCACGCTGCATTAGCTTTTTTTCACCCACTACTTCACTGTATTTTCGAGCGATTTCCATTTTTAATACTAAATTGCCAGTGCTAAATATAGAGAGGGTGACGAGGCATTAGTTCCAAGAAACTGCAACATCGCGTTGGTTAAGTCCTCTTCTCCCGGCGTCTCCATATAACAAACGCGAACGCTGCTGCCGATGTTTGTCAGCAACGCTCATCTCGAGCGTTGCGCTTACACTGCATCGCCGTAATTAATGCTGAAGTGGCCGAGACAGGAAAACGCATCTGTCCAGTATGTGGAAACGATCGGGGCCAATACGTCGAGTGGTTCATTGCTGGCGCAACATAAGGAGTTCGGAACTCTCAAGTCTTGGCAAAGACTGCCAAACATTACCAAGCTGCCTGAACGAGTCCAAGAGCGGGAAATTTGGTTTCGTGGGTTGCGCGTTACAATTAAATTTTCTGACGCCCAACTTTTTCCTCTTTGCTCTTAATTCAATTAGGGCCAACGTTAAAATTTGTTCTTTTCGTTTTAATCACGTCCAAACGTACTGTAATATTCTGGATTGGTCAACTTAGTTACGAAAAACTCCGGCTAACTTTTGGGATCACAAAAGTGGACCAAATACATCCCCTCTAATTCGGTTAGCGTATAAGAAACGTAGATATAAGCACAACAAACTCAATGTTTGAGTGGTGAAAGTGGGTCGAATGGTGAAAGTGGGTCGACCATCCAATGGCTTTTTGCCCCCTCCCCACCAAAAAACAAAATAGACCATAAGGACCAGTCATCAATTTGCGAATGATGTGCAGAGTGGCTTGTGCGCAAATATGAGCATGACAAACGGTGTATTGGGAAGCAATTAATGCAAAACTGAAGGGTGTAATTGAGTTCCAAGAATGTTCGTCTAGATCCAAGCCCTTTTTATGCAAGTTCAACAAGGTTCTGGTGCAAAGCGTACGTTGGGTCATTGGGGTAAGGCCTAAAGTTACCCTTGCCAAAAGAGCAGTTTGGCGACGGCAGCCCGGCCACTGCGAAAAATACGGGATAACTCGTTCTTTTTTGGCGTCAAGCGGGGAGAATAGAAGCGGTAAACAACCAGATTTTCATACCAACAGCTTAGCAAGCGCGGCTTGAGTTCGACGCAAGGATTAATTACGATTTCGGCGATTACCGTCAACGGGCAATGTCGCAGGCAGACATTCCGATTAATTCGCCAAAAGTGAGACTATGCGAGTGTGATATCACCGCTTCCGATCAAACGGAGGATGACTGTTTGCCAAGTGAGCTCGGCGCACCTCGCAATTCGAGCGCAGAGCCGGATGGGGAGGAGCTTTGCGGAGATTGGGAATTGCGCGTCGTTTTCGTCGTGACGAGAAAATGCGAAACGACCAGTTCGTCGCTGGCAGGTCGTGAATCACGGGCGTCGGAAGGATTTTTCCGTGGAGGGCCTATAGTGGATTTTTTCAGAGGCAGTCAAAAAGACTTCTCCAGGGGAGACCCCGAAAGTGGTGAAATTTTATTTTTCTTTCTCGAAACGAAGAAAACAACCCTTTTGGCTAAAAATGTAAGAGGAAAATGTCACATTTAAAAATCTAGGGGAGACCAAAGCTCTTCCCTACCGCCCTTCCGATGCCCATGGCGTAAATAAAACAGGGTACCTGACTGTCAAACACAATGAGGCATCTTACATGCGCCGTTTTTTTCGGCAAGTCACAGTCACACAGGCGAAGCACACGCTGCGCGCCGTGTGCGATGGCGACCATGTCGTCAGGATCCGATAAAACCGTTTGTTACAAGGTTGCTTAAAAAGCGACAATGGTTTCTGGACGGCAGGCGATTTGTTGCTAACCTGTCCCGGATGTTGGCAAAATGGCGCTTCCCCCCAGCAACGAGCGAACCATCGAACGGCGTTAAAGCCGCAATTTTACAGAATTAACAACGGTTTCGTACCGCTGCCGAACGCAGCAGGCAGTTAAGTCATTGTTGCCGGACCAAGGCTTGATCCGCAGCTTTTCTGTTTGGTCGGGACCACTTCCTTCCCGCAAGGCGCCAAGTGCGCGACGGGCTCTCTACCTAATCCGATCTGCACAACTTGTTTCTGTTTTGGCAAAAGTGCACGCAAGCGAAATGGAGCCGGCAAGGGTTGGGTTGTAGGCGTTGGCCCGACTTCCCCGAGAGACGTAACCGAAAACTCCCATGAGAGACGGTTTGCGCGAGAGCTAATTGCATTCTTCCGTGGAAGTCAGGAAAAGGAGCGAAACAGAACGAACTACATAGTTCCGTACCAGAGGGCGTTTTGACTTGTGAATAAACGCAGCAAAAGACCTGCGAAGTGGTTCACCCCTTCAAATGTTTCGACTGCAAAGTTACTCGGATTTAGTGAAGATACGACGGTTGCTTTTTCTAGGTTCATGTCAACAACTGTCCTCGAATGGCGCAGAGACTTCTAACAATTTTTCCTGCGCTTGGGGTCGAATCGACCCCCGGTGGCATTCCTGTGCCCCCATCCCCTCGCGGACAACTGCGCAAGGGGCGAACATATTCGACCAGTGATTCCATGTACTGTCGCGCAAAAAAAACAACTTGCGAATGTTGAAGAGATTTAACAAATCCCAGTGGTGGCCTCTATTGCAGGCGATGTTGCTCAAAAGAAAGTAAAGTTAAAAAATTGTCGTGGACGATTGCACTGGGCGCAGTTGTACGCAGCCGCTCGTGGGCGTCGCGCAGAGAAACCGAATCGATTTGTGCGAATTTTTTTGCGATCTCTCCGCCCATCAATACGTGCACTGCGCTGCTGCACTGAACATGAGCTATTTATACAGCGCATGGGCGCCACAAGCATTTCTATTTCTGCCACACTCCGGCTACCGGAGCGGGTGCCGCCTTCGAAAACTTTACATTACCGGCGACGGTGACGCCAGGACCGAGACCGGGCTTAGTTTAATCTTTAGACGGTGAGTCGGACGCCACCAGGTACCCCCTTTCGATCTACCGACGCGGTCATGTGGAGCCAGGTTTAAGCACGGTCGCCCAAAACACAAGCGTAATAGAAAATCGACCTTGATGCGCAATAAGGCACTTCGATAAGCGCGAACGCGCTTGCCAAAGCGATCCGGCGCCTACAGCTTCCTTAATCTGCTCCACAACTTTCAGCATTGTCCGGCATTAGGTGTATGAAGCGGACTATCAAGAGCAGCAATTCGGCCTTGATTAACGATTCGCCGCCGAACTGTGAGAACTGCCTGTTCGAACCGCTTATCAGCCGTGTAAATGGCCGGGCTGCGGCCAAATTTAACTGCAAGATGTGTCAAAGCGTCGCAGGGGCGTTGCGCGCATGACGCAACGCGACTGGCGAGCGATCAAGAATCGGACAACGATCTCTCACGCGCTTTTCTAAATCGAGAGGACAGCGATTCTCTCAAGAAAACGCGAGCGTAGCACGGAAAAAGCGAACGGGGACGGCAATCACAGCACCTCGACGTACGCTGCCCTTCATGAAAGCAACGCTGCGGCGCTACACATGTACTGAGTTCTCATCAAAACGGAAATACGTTACACGCGTCGCATGGCGAAACTGATACATGGTATTTGCTGCCATTACGCTGGTGGGGCACCAAATTTTTCCTTGGGCGAATGAACTGCTTGCTCAACAAGTTTACTTTTGTTCAATGCGGCGCTGTTGCAAGTATCGCTCAAGTTATGAGAAACAAACGACTGCTATGAAACATTTTGGCAGTTTTATTGCTTGATGGCAAATAACCTCGTAATTCAGTTAGCCCGGTGGGCCGGCTGTTCTTGCCCTCGTCTAATGCAGTTCACACTCAGAAACCTGGTTTAAATAAGGAAACTGTGAAAAGAAAAAGGCTTTTGATAAAAGCAATGATGGAAAAGTTTCCACATGCATGTGCACAACACTATCTCTTCATCTGATCGGTGAATACTGTACGTTGAATTTACTGCTAGACACACATTGCCCGATACTACTGTCCACGATTTGCCACGCGGTTAAAATCAAAGACAGAAGCGTAGGCCACTTTAAAACTGACTTTCAGCAGTGGCAGCGTAGCTGCGATATTGGCCAAACGTCTCGACTATTTGCCAACAAATGCTATTTTCCTCGTTTATGCCACGAGCGGTTATTTTTGTTCCAGGGTTTTGATTGAAACATGTCAGATGCCACTGTTTTTGTCTGTTCACGAAACTTTATAATTACTTTAAAACACGGTGTACAACCAGCAGGCGTACAACCAGCATGCTACCTGCGATAAAAAATTTTTGCGGCAATGCACATGTACTTTAAAACACAAGTTATGACGACCGCGCCTTAATAAAAACTCTTTGTTTACTGTATGAGGACATTAGACTAGAAAGACGGCCTTTAACGCGTTCCACACATCATTGGTTATTGTTGACAGCGCCAGAAAATCATGACTGACCGCAATCACGACAAATTTCGGGCGACCCACTCGTTCCCCGGTTACCAAGTCCCTGCCCACCCAACTTGACACAGGTCAATCGGTTTGTAGACTTTCACGTCTACACACAATTTCATAGGCGGCTGAAGAAAAATCATCCCACCACTTTGCCCAACTCAAATATCAATTTACCTTGAAAGGACGATGCATATAAAATTCCAGCCGACCCAGTTTCGGTTTCGGTGTCTTGGCACATCTCCACATCTTCACCACCTGGAAAGTACAGTTGGTCATGGCACTATGCGTGAGCGCTTAGTTAGCAATCACGGAAATACCAGCAGGCAAGCAGAACAAACTTGTTGCACAGCAGGAGTCCGAGGCAGTTTATCTTATAAACAAGGTCTCTTGTAATGCTCTGCAGCTTTGCCAAGTTTCATCACTCATTTAACAGAGACACGGTATGGGCAGTAAAACTTTGGACAGCCGAAATTTCAACTTCGCTTATCTCGCCGCGAATTCAGACGTTCAAAAACAAAAGGCACTTCTTATGTCTTCTAATCAGAAACGCATGAAAACGGGGTGGACGCGGCGATCTCACGCACAAACCATGCCAATCAAATTACAAACCATAATGGACCATCAAATGGTGATGTGCCTAGGTTTATTTTAAGTCCTCCAATCGTGCAAATATGTGATCACTGGCTCTTATCAACCTATACCAGCAATTAGTCACCGCAAAACAAGCGCTTGGAGGCAGTAAAAATCTTCACTTTAACGTCCTTCATCGACGGCTTAATGGTGTTTGAACAAATGTTGCTGGCCAAACTCGGCGGCAGGTAAACTGACAAGCATGCGACGAAGGAACGCAGACGTTAATATAGGTACGCCGGCGGACCGACCACAGAACCTTGAAAACAATAGCGACTTGGGAGCGCCCCTGCGAGCAGCATGAGCCCGGTCATAAATCACCATATGTATTAGCGGGAACAGGAGTCGGGTTGGGTTGCTGACAGCCGACCACGCGGCTACTGCGTTGAGACATTCAGTTAACGAGCGGTTGGTAGCACGAAGGTTTTCCTTGGAAACAATGCTATGTACATGGCAACGCAATCAGGAAATGAGGTCTTTTCGGAGCTTTCTCCCTATTCACTGCTTGTGTTGTGTGGTAATTCACTGCCTGCTGGTATTCGCATGGCGTACTTAGCAGGGTTTTAGCCGATTTTTGCGCAAACGCTTGAAACCGGTATGGGAAACCTATTTACTATCACGGGCCGCATAAATTGTGGATTATAGCTAGCGGGCCGCAACTAACAATCGATTTTATCCTAAAATTATGCCTTTATCTAACTATGAGAGATAGAGGTTTCTTATGACATGCTGTCATAAGTACCTGCTTATCACTGAGCTTCGTTTTGACGCGATTTTGTATTCTAAATCGACTGAAAACAAGATTTTGTACTCTTAATCCACTAACGAAAAGTCTGATGCGGGCCATATATCAAATGTTCACGCGGGCCGCAGGTTCCCCAACGTGGTTTAAAAGAAGGGGACACACATTTATTGCTATTCGAAGCGTTTCCGACAAGGCACGACAATTTCTTTACTCATAAAAGTTAGATCAGCATGAGCATTCGCGAACTCAAAATGGGTGTAAACAAGAGAGTGCTCGTCAATAGTAAACTGTGTCCAACGAGAAGTTTCACAATTTAATCCAGACCTGTACTACATATGACCCGCAGGCCGCATGTGGCCCGCGAGAGCTTTCTCATTTGCAGAAAAATGTTGCAAACGCCCGAGCTCGGACAATTAATTGTCCTTTCAGAATTTCTTTCCACACTACAGCGAAACAGACTTTCGCGGCCCGCGGCGAATTTATGTTGGTCGATTTGGCCCTTCGAGCTTTTCGAGTTGTGCTGGCCTGCTTTAATCACAGTCGCTGTGCAGCGGCAACGAGAGGCATAACATACACGACTGGGGTTTTAGACTAAGCGTTCCGCAAAGTCCACATCCTCACCCAAAACTACACTAACGTCGAGCAGCCTTGGTCAGCCGTTGACGGTTGCGAATGCACATTATCAAGCACACATACCATCGCATGTACCAGCAAATGGACACGGTCTTCAGCCGCAGCAAGCACGCAATTTACCGCGCAAGCCTTTCACCGCAACCGCTAATGACAAGTTTCTCGCGCCTCCCCAAGCGTCTTGTTATGTAATAAATCGCCAATGCCGCTGCACTCACACAAAAGTGCACTCACCTTGGCAAGAGTCATGGTTGCGAGCGAACGATTCAAAGGAGGTAAAGGGAATATCTGAACAAAACCAACCATATCAGGTGACTGTGTCTGTTTTTCACACAAAAAAAACGAAACAAACGACGGGTTGAGTTTTTCACCCAGAAGCAACTTATATTTCAGCCACACGTGGACTGTTTTTATCGATTTAAAGCATGTTTTTGTATGTGCAATCGATGCAACACACCTGGCCAGTTCCAAACAAAATGTGTGAAAACTGTTGGTTCTATCAAGCGATGGTATACGCACAATTTATTCAGAAGACCTTTGGGGGCCATTTCGCACACTTAACTTTTGCGAACGACAACCTAATTCTGTAGCTTTCTCAAATACACAATCTTTTGAAACGGTGACTTGTATTGCAGGAAATAGAAATTAATAAAATCAACATTTAACACTTTTCAGTCACACCTGTTCACCAATCTGACGAAGTGCTTATATTTCAGGAGCATTTTCTTCTCAGTTAACTGTCTTTCAATAAGAGTACAATATGGCCCTTTTGTATTAGAATAATACACCCACAACTTGTGCGAATTTGTGAAAATACAAAAAGCATGATAAGTATGCAAAGACGAAACCAAATAGCAAATTGATAAAGACATGAGGTTATGAGAAAAACGCGTATGTATTTGACTGGGAGTTTTAGTTGTCGATAAGTCTACATATTTTGAGAGCCTGAGAGTTTCTTCAGTGGGAACGTCTTGGCAGACCCGCAGCCACAGGGCCCCGAAATTTTTTTTGCCCAGAAAAGTTTGATTTAAGACATGAAACCAAAAATTCTGACCCCTAAAAATGTATTTTTCACCCCAAAACCTGAAAACCTGGCTACAGGCCTGTGGCTTGGCTTGTCCTTGCTTTTCATTTTTGTTCTAGCTTGCTGCAGGCGCAACGCATGTTAGCATAGGTCCGGCAAATTTCAGAGCCGAGGTCATGAAGACTTTGTGCAAAGCTAAAACCGCGGCAAGGACGAGCACAATCGACCGAAAAAAAAACAATATTGGTCGTAAACGCACATTACACAAAAGTCACACCTCTATTCCAATAAAAAATGGCAAAATCTTTTCAATGGAAAAGCTCGTTTCGCAAAAGTATCTTTGCTTTTCCTTTCCTCTGCCGCAATGATGGCCAAGTTCTTTCTGGCCAGATTTATAGAACCGCGACCACTTTGAAGGGCCAATGTTATCTTTTCATGCAACATGAAAGTGTGAGTTATTACCGTTGCTTCTTACCCTATACATTTTTTCAGCGTTACTAAGGTTATTAAATTTGACTCCTACATGTCTTTTTATGATATGAAATCATTAACGGACATGGCTCTTTCGTTGCGGGCCACAGTTTGCCCATCAGTGAATAAATCATTTCACACGTGTTTCAGGTACCGGGAAATGACTAAAAACCACCAAACAGATCAACGGAAATATGACTTTTGCTGTCCTACTATCAAAACGGAATCAACACTAGCAATTTTAAGATTCCTATCACAAAACACTCCAGATTTAACTGCGTATTGAAGAATAGCAATAAATATAGCAGGAACGTTCCTACGTCCATGCATTAGAACTGAGAGCCGAAGCAAACCACCTTGCAGGGCCATTGGTTGCATAAAATACAGCAGCAACTTAACACTTACCAGTGAACACAGCATAATGAAAAGGATTGAGGCAGATATTGTTGGGGGGGGATTCGCAGAACGGCATCCGTCGAAGTTTACAAGTATTTTGAATATCCGGCCACCGATACGCTTTGCAAACAGCCACAGCGCACAAGCTGTCGTCCAGCTTGCCCATACTTGCGGAGAGGTGTGGGAAGGCTACGCACGCACTGGAGCTTCCGTCTCTGGAATCTAATGCCAGCAGCAATGTCTCCAACTGCGCCTCTTCGAAGCACGACAACAATGTGTGGACGGCTGAGTTCGCCGGTCGGTCGTCGAGTGCGTTTTGTTTTAAAATCTTGTTTTTCAGCTTCCGCTTCGAATTTCGTTTCCGGCATAGGCTCAACATTCGACGGCTGCTGCTACATAAAGCTTCGTCGGCGCAATATTCCAGCGTAGAATCCAGTTTGACAAAACGACCGAGTGCGTCAGGCGCATCTTATGAAACATGTAACATCACAAACAGCTATCGAACAAGCTAGCGCTGCAATTCTCGAAGTTCTAATTCACCTAATTTCACACAAAAAGAAATGCACAAAATTATTTGCCTGACAGCGAGAGGACAATCGTTTCATCACAGATTGAAATACTGCACTGAGTGCACGGTCACCAACGAAGTTATGCAAGTTCATCTTCAAATAATTTCTAGACAATTGTTTACTTTTAGGATCACTCGTCCGAGCTGCTTTTTTCACTAATCAGCGACAAAGCAGATTTGCATTGTCCAAGTGGACTTGCAAAGAGAATTAAAAATTTTTGAAATACAATTTCAAACACGACAACTCTTACAAAGTTACGCTTGGGCACGATGACAAACTACATCCAAATTTCTATTAAACAGGTTCGCTACCTTCATCACAGTGTCATCGCACATTATGCATAAACTTGTCACAAGGACAAGCACGTTTTTGAAACCTCGAGCAGTGCCCATATAGCAGCGATAACCCTGTGCTGTAACTACGAGTGACGAATTGGTTTGTTTCGAAAGCCTGTTTCGCTGAGCAGTAGCTCCAAGACCTCACTGCTAGAACTGTGTGCTTTGTTGCACGCACTGCAATCTGCCAGTGTGACGTGCGTGAGGCCCAAGTAGCTGAAGAACTGTCTTCCTGAGCATCGATATGTCTATCGGCTTAAAGGCCGTACGGGATGACGTGCTCGCATGATAGTGCAAATAACGTTTAGGCAAGATGCCTTATCGCGCTGCCATCTTCGATTCACCAAACCAACCACTGCAAATGTACTAAAGCAAGGGTCTTTTGCAGTAAAATTAAAGCAACCACACCACGAATGAACGGTACATACTGCGAATAACATTGTGATTGCTCTAGCAAATTGAATTCTTGCACAAAAAAAGATGTCTTTCATAGAATGTGACACGAAAAAGAAAAACTGATTAAAAGACATGTTTGACTAACTTGCTTCCAACTTGCGAAAAGCTCTATGCAAGACATCCGAATGTTTGAAAGATAACGAAATAACTCTTTCCATTCACCGCATCCACACGGTGGTGATAAGCAGTGAACCGAAAAACCAACACTGTGTTTCTGTAATTCTCACTCGTAGCCTGTTCGCCTGTTATTCTGCTCTGCCTTTCCACAGCCCACTTCTCGCGCTCTCACGAACGCCTTGTCAGCAATCGCCATCAACTGCACAATCTTTTCACTGGCTCTTGTCTATATAGCTGCAGCAGTGTGATTTAAAAAACGCACCTTCTGCCATAAGGTCTGACGCCGTATGCCAGCTCTATCCCCGCTGTCGCGCAGAGTTTTCTTGTGCTGCCACCAGCGCAGATACCATGCGCAACTGACGGCGCTGACCACAGTCGCACGCAAATCTTTGACCACGAGCAGCGCCGGCACCGCGGAACCGAGAATTCTCTATTTCTTACGGGCTCCCTCTCTCTCAGCGTGTCTAGACAGCCTGGCGCTGTACAACACACAGTATCGTATCGCATTTCTGGCTGCTACATTTCACTCCCTGCGCAGCTCGTCGACGGACGCCGTGGATCTCGTAGAGAGGATAATAACCCGCCAACAGCCAAACAGCGAGTCACCACCAGGCCTGATGATGCGGGGCTATCTGTCTCTAAGTGATCATCCAGAGCGGGCCGCTCACCGGGTGTTCATCAGCGTGTGGGAATGCATTGGGTAAGGTGCATTTAACCCAAACGTAATGCCGCTCGAAATAGGTGAAGTGTGGGTTGTGCGAAAAGCTTTGCGCGTTTATGACCCGGTTTACTGTTTTCTGAAGCACCTCCTTCACGCGGTCGCAAACGTTCAGTTCTTATTGGCTTTGACTGGCCACTCTGTCCACTCTGAGGCCGAAACAGCGCATTTGACTTTCTTCCAGGCTCTGCTTACACGCAAAGCGCTGTACGGTGACCTTCGCAATGCAACCGCGTTCTTGCTCGCTGTGCTCGACTGCCCAGTTGCAACCTTTCTCCAGTAGCTTTGAAGACGCCACGCCAATTCGGTGATTGCTTTTTTCCCCCGACTCGAAGTCGCCATCTACACCTTGCTCCACGCATTTGCGGTTGCGTTCAGCTTCTCTGTTGTTGTTAGGCCAGCCATTCAGGCTGGCATCGGGCTCAAGTCGGGAGCCACGACGAGCCGCAATTATTTCGCTACACGGCGCAAAACAATCGACAAAACGTCGCCCTGATTTGTTTGACAGTCACAGCCGCGCACCGGTGAGACGCGGTTGGCGCGTCAGTCCTCCCGCGAAGCCAACCGGTTATTGATCCCCTATCGATAAGAAACCTTGCTAAGTCGATAAACCAAATTGCAATTTTCGACTTATCCAGGATGGTGCTGAGAAAACCAGCTCTCTATCGCTCGGAATCTAAATTTTTACCACTTGTCGGAGGTCTTCAATCCACAACGCGATCAGTATCAACTACTCGCGACTGAGTTGGCTCGACGCCAGGAGACATTGCGAAGCAGGACTGCGCGGACATGCACGAGCGTTTTTCAAACGAACAGACGTTCTACTTTGACCCCAGTTTCAGCAGGCGCTTCTGCTGAATGCCGACCATTACTGTTTTATTGACATTGAAAGCCATCGCAAATAGCTTTTTTCCTAGTTAGAAACAGCACCGCCTTCACCCGCGTAAAAAATTTAAGGCCGCTGAGAGAGTCTCATCTTGCTGCTACTGTATCATGGAAGCCACTGCTTTCCAACACGAGGAAATATTCAAAAAAAGAATGAAGCAAAGCATAAAAGTTGCGCGCGCTCATCTGTAATTAAATACATGAGAGTATTTAATATGGAACCTTTGTTTATCAACGCCATCGTGTCTTGCATTTGCGTTGGCAAAGTCGACAGGCTTAAGCGTATTGTTTACTTAACATGTGCATTATGTTCAGTGGCAGAGCAAATTTTAACTGAGTTCGTGCCACTTATTGTACTGACTATAAGTCCGAGTTTTCCGTAAACCGGATACTTGAATTGTCCATCTTCTTATTTATTTGGGACAGGATAGATTTTAGTAAAATCTAGTAAAATTATTTTACTGAATGTTTTGTATTGAAAAGTAAGCCTTGCATATAGCTGTAGTACAGCACTTGGGGGAACTGTCAGGTGCACTAGCATAATTTGAACTTGGAACGTGTGTAATTTTTACCTGAAAAGGAGTTGAACAGCAAAACGATCAGGTAATTCACATTTTCGCACACCTAACGTACCCAAAAAACGTCCGTTACCCAAATTCCAGGTCTCGTGCGCCAATTTTTGTGTACATCAAAAACTTGAATAAAAAAAGTATTTTTTTTCTAAACGCACAAACAGGTACAGCCTTTGACCATAACTTAATGGCTCTCGTCTGTGTATAAAAATTCAATAAGGCGTTGCAAATTATACAATGCCTTTCTATGAAGATGGTAAAGTCAACAAATCACCTTCTGGACGGATCAACTGGTGCACGGAAACTGTGGCGCAGTTAAGCCAACAATACCTAACTACGTACAGACAGGATTAGGTTGTTGTAGGACGTAACGGTGACATCATCCATAGCAGTCACAAAAAGCCGAGGCCGCGTAACAGCTTCCACTGTTCGAATGAAAAGTGTAACCTGCCACCTGCCACTCGGACCGCTGGAGTCCGAGTCGCAGTTGGCCGTGCAAACTACCACTCGGACCGTTTGAGTAACAGCTCTCCGCAGAGATATGCTGTTTTTCTCAAGCAGCGTCTTCAAAAATCAATACGGTTGAAAACTCGCTGCTTGGATTCTGTTCGGGGTCACGATTTCTAGCCTTGCATCACAGATCCACAGATCTTAAGGTCATGAGCTTGGAGGAGGCTATCAGCTTTACTTTTGGTTCCCCGCAAGATAAACGCTGGCAGGTGTACGTTAAGATGAAAAAAACGAATATGGCCTCTTTGGCCGGTCGCGTAAAGACAACAACCGAGCATCAGAAGACCCTCACTTTAATAAAGACTGTGAAGACTCAGTTCATTGATACTGAACCATTCGCAATTTATTGGTTTGTCGTTACGAATGGTTTGCCCAACAACGTTAGTTGAATTCAAGGTATCTCGCAGTAAAATCGTTCTCCAGGCCCAATCGATTTACACAGGTTATATACAAAATGCACAATTCGGCAGGGGAAAGAATATCCACCTGAACACTGCAATGTTACAATTTCGGCGAATTGTACCGACTGCGCACAGCTAGCAACTGACGCAAAAAGAACTCACTCCGGCACGCAGGGGTTCGAAATCATCTAATTGCGATTGCACTCGCTCACATAAAATCCACTTCACCGAGCGCGCCAGACGAGGAAACAACCGATCCGTCATGCTGGCCGGGCCGAAACGATTGCACCGTTTTCTCCTAAACAAACGCCGTTGAACCCTTCACCCTCGTAACTTGGAGATGAAATTATACCCTTTTCTGCGTCACCCAATGTATGAATCCTCATGATGGTCACACTCACACGTCAATTTTTGACCCCCCCAAAACGGTCGCAGCCTTCGCCGTCACGAACAAACTTCTAACTGCAAACGCCACCCGTGTCAAAATTTTTCAAAGCATCACTTTGTTGAGATGATATTTTCCCTGGCTTAAGTTCTATATTTTCATGACTCTTCAATATCATATATTTCTGCTTGTTGCGAAAAGGCTGAAACCTGTCTGCCACAAGAATATACTAGACTTCTTGCGGAATTATACAAGTACCAAGAATCTAACTGCTGTCTCTTGCCTTCAGCAGTAGTGCAAACTTTGGACATTTGGGCCCTGAATTCCAACTACAGTTGGTGTGTGCGCGCGTCCCCAGTGAAATGAGAAAACTTTAGAGGGTATCGAGACAACGCCGTTATAAGGTCAGGGTTATCGATTTGGGGCTGAAAGCGGCAGATCAGGCCATGCACTGTTAAAAAGCATGTGTGCTTTGCTGCATGCAGTGTCAGCATCAGTGTTTGTCAATCAACACCTGTCAACCACATTTGCTTTAGTGTATCAAAAAAGGTAGTAGAGAGGTGGTGGAGGATATACTATAATCGGTCGCCGGGGCCTAGAAAACGCTGAGAACTATTGCATCACAGTAGTTTAATCAAGAAGTATAAGGATTCACTATCTTGACCCAGGTTGATCCAAGTGGGTTCAGTGCTTTCTACCACGAATGGATGCAACTTATCACCGTCGAAAACTCACAATAAATTCAATATTGCAACCGACGAAGAGTCTTTACTGTTGCTTTCTGATTCATAACCAGTATGAATATATGTCCGGATTGCGTATTTCTGTCCATACATCACCTACTCCTGATGGTTAGAACCATCCCATAAGGAAGCCATAACAGAATGCCAAATGAGCAACTACTCAAAGAAATGGCACGAAGTAATTCTACCAATCAAACAATCAGTCCCAAGCAAGCACGTGCATCACTGGTGTAGGAAGCGGGGGTGCATGGGGTGCATCCGCACCTCCAAAACGTTTGGTTTGGTGAAAATCCGGGCAAAATAACTTAAAATCCGGGCAAAATCTATGGAAATTTTGGCAAAATGTATGAAAATGTTCGCAAAATCGCTGTATGTGCTTTGATCTTACAGAAATGGCACCCAAAATCAAAGTGCAGACCTTTTTGAGGTCATCTTTACACTTATTTTTTTTCAGGCAAGTTAGGGGAAATTTGCGTAAGTTTGGGGGAACTTTAAGCAAAAATGGTGCTTGAAGTGTGCTTTTATCTCAAAAAATGCGCCCGACATGAAAAGAAATGCAGTCCTGTTTTAGGAGGTCACTTTCGTTGGAGTTTTTCGGGAACGTTTGGGGAAATTTGGGCAAAAATCCTTCGCACCCCAAAATTTTGCCTGCTCCTACACCTATGACGTGCATATCCACTAATTGCACCACAGCAAAGTGACAACGAACAACGAAAGATTTCTCAGGAGACGATGGATTTGACGAAGTTGTACAAAAGCGTCAACGAATCTTGGTAGCTTCTGTTTAACAACGTGGAAATACCAAACATCGACTTTTTCTTCGACCTTACACTTTTTTATTTTTGTGTGTAAAAGCACTTTTTGTAAGATTTTAAGTACTTTCAAGTTTTTTAATATGCTGGCAATCCAAAGTTAGCATCACAGATCGTATTCTGTATTTTTCTAACACAGAATTACACATGTCCTTCCTTGCGTAATAGACTCTTGCGCTCCGTTGCCTAGGTGCTTCACATAAACCTAAGTTGTTTATTTTACCCTTGTTAATACTTCCGAGTCGCAACACCTTTCATTCATGGAAGGTAGCAAATGGCTGATCCACTGATTCCCCATCCTCTGCTTCGCCTCGCATAGTATGTGCATGGCGAACGCACGTTTGCTAGTGAAAATATCTGGAATACGACTAACACCATGTTCTGGTCTAATTTTATGAGCAGTTAAAACATGGCACTTATTCTTTTCATTTTGTTTTTTGATAAACGTGACAATCGTTGATTTAATGAAAAAGGTCTGCATTACGTAGCAGGTGGAAGATGCCTTAAGTTTGGCTTCTCGTAAACGCATTTTTAACTGATCACGTTTTGCTAGATGATGATGCTGGTCATTTGATGAAAAAAGATATTTTATGTTTTTGTACAGAATTGTACAAGTGGTAACATTATCATCGATATTTTTGCACCACATGCACCTTAATAATAATCGCACACAGTAACTGACCGAACACCTTACCAGCGAAAGTAGGAGGACGAATTCTCACGCTCCATCCACATACATTACTGGATGTGAACGAAAAAGAGGCTGTTGATTGCTGATGAAACATTTCCTTCTGTCATTTCGCACACAGTTGCGTTGCCAGCAGAAAGTGGAAATCACTGATTTCGGAATGATTTATGATTTACGCAATGCTTGCATCCTCGCCATTGATTCCGGAGTGCCTTTGGCGGCTATTTATTTATTTCTTTTGAGATTATATTTTTTCATTCAGTATTTACAGCAGTCGTTCTGCTATTTTCTGGTATATTCGTTTGATTTTATTCGGTATTAAGACGCGTACTAATGTACAGTGAAAATTTTGCAAAAAAGAAATACAAAAGTCGACAAAAGCAAGAGCAGTACTCTTCATGAACAGGTAATGAAATACGATATTTGCAATTTTTTCGAATTTCGCTTACCGTAGGCTGTGAGCAACCTTTCGTAAACGATATTGTTGAGCAACTTTTTCTCCCCTTCCAAATGTTCCCCTCCCTTTTTTGAAGCTGTTTGGGTAATTCTTTTTTACCTACTTTAAGTTGGAAGTCTCTACCGTCGTGCTGCTTGCAGGTTGATGTTTGCCTATAAAGTGCGATAGACGACAACTCGCAAAAATTTTCACAGGTTTGCATTTTTCAAAATAAAAAAAAACATCAGCAACACTTTTTTAGTTAATTGTGACGTCACCCAATGCCTTGCGTAAGCCATAACTCCAGTGGCTGGTACAGCGCACAACAGCAGTTTTCTAAGTGTGCGATTTGTAGCGCTCCCTCCTAGAAACGCAATATATTTTTCTGGGGATTGCTAAAGTACGCTTCGCTTAGAAGCGGACTGGTGCCGAGATAAGAAATAGGAAATCGTGATATCACAAAGAAGATGCGTCCTGCTGCAGTGTATACACTGTAAACATAACTGGGACGCATCGAAACTCCAGCAACTGACTGGAGCTTCTGACAGAGCAGAGTGCGCATAAAATTCGCGCAGGCAAACTTCAAATTTTACAAAGTAAATCTTGATTGGTTTTTACCAACAATATCCTTTTCGATATACCCAGGCGGAAGAGTGAGCCTGATTGTGTACCATTACATAAATTCTTATGCAAAACGTCGCATCAATAAAACGAAAAAACTGTTGTTTGCCAAACATAAGCTGTATCAATTTGGAATGTTATATGGGGAAACGGATTGCGTTTTCGTGAGAGTTCTTCTGAGCTGTCTTTTCACAGTATGACTTTCTAAAGAAAAGAGTGTGTGATAAATTGCATTGCTATGGCGCATGATGTTGTTTTCAACCAACGAATAAGTCAGCACTGAACATTAGTCAGCATAACAGTCAGCACTGAATATCAAATAGTATCCCCCTATTACAGTAAAACTTATCTTGTCCTTGTAATGCATGTTATACGACAGGTCGATTAGCTCGCACGACGAAAAGCTTGTAACGCAGAGATACCTATAATGTTTCTACAAGAACAGCAGTTCACTTCCACGCTTTTATATTCAATTAGGTTTACGATACCCGAAAAGCTAACTTTGTAGGGTCTTTTGTAAATTTCGAGACCATTGCTTTTCACTTCAGAAAGAGTTTCGGGTTTGATCACCAAACTGCTTCACGGCTGCTGTTAATCCTCCGCTTTGCATATGTTGTATTAAGGTGTCAATCACTTAACAAAGACGAAATTAGGGTCACGTCTTGATTTCAAAGCTTATCGTTGCAGTACATGAGTGCAGTGAACACTCGGGTCGCAAGCAGTGTTTGTTGTCAATGGAGCAGCTGCTTCTGGTCAACAGCAGTTCTGCTCTGGACCGAGTCTGAAAATTCTCACAATATAGCGATTTTCTCCAGCAGCGGCAGCCAGGGTCCGGTCTACTTGATTGATGAACTAAATGTGCGGACGTCCGCTGCGTGAAGCAAACATAATTTTGCCAAACAAGTTACGGTTTCCACACAAAACGCTTTTTATTGTTGAAATAAGCCTTTTAATTTTAAATAGCGCATTCGCGCATTTGATAGGTGTTTTTTCGCAACAAATGAAACTTGAACAAGTTAAGCGGTGCTGTTGAAATTTCAAGCAGCTATTGTCGCAAACGCAGTGCACACTCTCGCACGGCCGACCGCACGACCCGCTGCATGAAGCATTATGACGTTAACTGCGACTTAGCAACTTTTAACAAGATCTTTTAAGACGCCACTTGCTTTTCGAAAGGGCGTGGCCGTCGCGACAATTTGTTTAGTAAAATCTCGAAACTATGCGCTCAATTCTAAGCGTCTTCACGCTTTGCGCACATGTTTCGTCACATTTCGGTTTCATCGACGTCAAAGACGGGAAATCCACTCGAGAAGGCGGGGCTGAAAATTATTTAATTGCATGGGATCATGCTTTGTTCAAGCTGATCGAACTAACAGCAATATAACCTCCGTCAGCATACTTTTTAGGATTCGGTAGGTTCACTGGGGCATACTAGCCACAACGTTGTGGCATTTCGCAGGTAGGTTCAACTGTACTTTGCAATGAATAACTCGACGGGAAACTAACACAAGTATTCCATTCCAGTTTTCCTCGAACAGATCGAGATGCTTCAGTTGTACTAATGATCAGGCTCGTAGCCAATTTTTAAGGTTCGGGGGGGGAAATGCATGTTCAGGGGGATCATTTTTGTTTTTATTATTTGTTTAAAACAAATTTTTTTGGACACAGCAAATTTTGAGGGGGCACAAAAAATTTGGGGAGCACTGCTCCCGGATGACCCCCGAGGTTACGGACCTGCTAATGGTTAAAATTGATGGTGGAGTTGGGGGGACGCGGAGGAATGCTGTCGCCTCCCTTTTTTGAAGAGAGAACGGCGTTCACTTATTAACCTGGTGTAACACCAAGATTAGGACGGTTTATTGTAATTGTCTTTGACATTTTTCAACAGGAAAAACTTCTCAGCTACTTTGATTTGCACGGCATGTCGTTTTTTCCATGTAGCGTCACCCCACGCCTGTTTTTGGCACCATATAACGCCAGTACTTAAAATGAATTCCGATCTAGAAACCACAACGCTACTGGAATAGGTTACGGCACGTGATATAATAGGGGTAGCCCTAATACTGTTCATCCCTGCACTTAACAAGTTGCTGCTCCGTGTGAACACACCAATCATGCTAATGTTATTTTTCCTTCAAAATATCACCTCTGTTCCCGAAACGGTGACAACAACCGCTTTTCTTGGCCCAAAGCCCAATGTTTTGGCGCCACTGCAGAAAATTTCACGTTTCCGACAGAGATAGCACGAATTCATCTTTCTTAAGTTGATCGCAGGTGAAAAGCGCCAGGCGGAGCTGCCTGGCCAACACCACAAGCTTTGTGTTTTTGCTTTAACTGGTTCAGATTACGCTGTTGCGGTGGAGTGCTCGACTCCGACGAACAGAACGTCGGAGGCATATTTGTTAGAGCCAGGATTTTGCTTTTTTATTTCTCTTCTTCGTAGAATCGACTCACTGAGGTCAACAAGCAGTCGCTGAAGCGCTCATAGATCACACTCAGGAGCCCAACGTCAAGACATATGAAGCCGATTAGATCTATCTACTAACCTCTTACTTCAACAATCGAGCTACATCTTGCTTGCAATTGAGAACAAAGCATGGAGGATTGGAATTGCTGGCGAAATGAAGACACCAACGTGGCTTTTTATTTAATTATCAGCAGTACCCAAACTTCACACCTTCAACTGTTTCAGGAAAAGGCAACCTTTGCGTTGCACAGTCACAGCCATGCGAGGCCGTCTAGGACAGTGGTTCCCAACCGGGGGTCCATGGACCCCAGGGGTTCACAAGAGGATTTTTGGGGGTCCATGACCTTCATATGTGTAAGATGAAAGCAAAATAGCGAAATGCCAAATTACGCTCCGTGATGGTTAAGCTAGCAAAGAACAAATTGAGCGCAACTCTAGAAACCAGATTGTCAGGTCGAGATGGACCAAAAATGCTAAATATTTTGTCAAAATATTCCAAATAACTTCAAATCATGCTAAATAAGCCGGAACAGGCTGATGATTGTCAGTTCTAAAATACCCTGATGAGCAATGACAAAAATGCAATGTTGCTAAGGAACTAAGTTTAGAATTATTGTATATGGTGCTTTAACTGTTACGTTTATAGAACAATCCAATATCGGCTTTCTTGACACCTGTGAAGATAAATATTTTGAAAAACGTAAGCATGATCCTTCCTCGTGTGAAATAATTGTATTGTTCTATTTGGGATGTTCAATGATTTTTCCATTCAGATTTGCTGACTTGTTTTGACCTTTCCTACCATCCACGTAGCAACCGGTATTGGCACTTCACTTCACTGTTTACCATTTAATTTTAAAGACGCTCAAAGCCTGAGGTTCTACATCCAACATATGCAAATTAGGTTGATACATGAAAATATGCTATTTTCAATATTTGCACTTTTTAGCCGCATAGGGTCCTTATGGGAAAAATGTCCATATGATTTAGCTCACAAATAAGTTTAAATGTTGCTTTGTTACTCGGCAGCTATCCATGGCCAACATGGACATATATTACTTTTGTTTCACGACAGTTACCCAGTACCAAATTGGCAAATCGTTTTGTTACACGTCAAAAGAGCAAGGCCAAATAGGCCATTTACACCTCTCTAACTTGATAAATATGAAACATACGCAGTTTTTAATAGGACTGTTCGAAAGAGCGCATAAAATCCAGTAACTGAAAACATCAGTTTTAAACGATAATTCTAAGTATTTCTAATATTAAGTTAAAAACTGGTTTTAACCATTAAAGCCACATGTTCTTGAGAAGAGTTTTGGACTGGTTTTGTTTAGTGGGTCCACAGCTTTCTGCCAAATCGTCAAAGGTGTCCACTACACTGAAAAGGTTGGGAACCACTGGTCTAAGATGTCATCAAAAATGCTCGGGAATAAAACAAAATTGTGCAGCGTTTTGCAGTTCTCGCTCTGAAATGTTCCGGTCACAGGTGCAAAGACAATCAAACAATTGTGTAAAGACAATCAAGCCATTGTGTAGCAACAATCAAGCCATTTTATGCCCAACTTATTCCAGGATTTTTCGTCATAATACCTGCACAACCAGAAAAGGCCATGAACACGCTGTTGATTTAACGTTTAAAAATTTAACTCTAAAAAATTTATTTCAAAAAGTGGAAGTCAAAATAATTTGTAGCAATTTGCAAAATTTCTAAAAATATCCCCCTTCCTTGCCAAATTTTGCCTTATTTTTCACAAACGTTTGGGCTGCGGGAGAGCAATTGCCCTTGATTGTCTACCATCGGCTATGAGCACCAATAACAAAAACTTTAATTGCTGAGGATGAAGTTGCTCGATTCATAAATTATACTGCTGACTAACTGGCCATGCCTTGCTTTGCTGCGGCATGAAGTTCTTCAAAATATGTAAAAAATGTCAATCACCAGGCACGAAAAATGTTGATTTTTCGGAGCTCACAGCATGGTTGTTTCTGTATATGCTTCAGCTGCAGAGTTTGGTTCCTTTCTAATGTTGCCTGCGAATACCAACTATCGTCTTCCTCGCACTGTGTTACGACCATGTGCTCTTGTGTTCTGTTACTAACCCCTGTGACATGGATCTTGATTGTGAGATTAAGAAAAATAAACAAAAACTATAAAATTAAGGCACAACGCTCGGGAACCGCATGCAGTTACGCGACTAGAGGTTTGAGCGAGGAGGGAAAACTTAGCTGAAGGGACCCACTACTAGCCATCACTAAGAACAAAGTTAGGAAATGATAGTGAATCCGGATATGGATGTCTGCACTGAAACCCAAAATCACCGGAAAACACTCCAAAAAACACAAACAAAAACAACGCACTGAAAACCAAATAACGAAATATAAGCTAAGTGGGGGCCAGGCTTTTACATTTATCTTGTCAGAGGGCCGGTTCGCACATATGCCCCCGGTCAGTTATGCCACTGGCAGTATGCAATTCCTTTGGACGCATTGCCGGAGTGCCAGCGTTCAGGTGACCGGGCTTGTTTTTCAGTCGCTGTAGTGTTCAAAGCATTGAATGGTTGTTTGTTAAGTAAATCCAGTATTGCAAGCAGTCATTCAACGTGCGGTTAATGCTAAAAAGCTGCTGTATTTAGTTTAAAAAAAGCGTTGCAACAAAACGTTCATGCCATTAAAGGGCTGCTTGCGCATGCGCAAACGATGGGCTTCAACCCGCTTTCTTCTCACATGAAGTGGTGCCACTGCCAAGCGTTTGGAGACTCTCGTGAAAAGCATTAGGTTTCGATCAGCGCGTTTTTCTTGCTGGTAGAGTTATGTCGAGCCGTGAATATTGGATCACGACGGAAAAGCAGTGATTGGCAATGTTTCCAAGAGCACTTGCTGAAAAAGTGCACAGAACGAAACGAATGGTATTGTATTGTTTACTGCAAAACCACCCGGGTGCAAAACGTTAAAAAATATGCGCTGTCTGTAACTACTTGAAAGCATTCCCAAGCATGCAGTTGGGAGACCGAAGAAAAACGTAGGTTATCTAGTCGAAACCCGCTCCAGCTTTTATTGAATTTGCTCTGATGATTACAAATCGTACAAACGAAACGGTTATTACCCCGCGTACTGCCGATGTCTCAGTAAATAAAAGAAAATGCCCACGGTAAGGCGTCCAACGTCTGGCCAAAGCTCTGTTGAGACCGGATTCTTAGCATGGTTGCTTTCATGCGGTTTTTCAAACGTCGCTACGCACGGCACGCCGGTGTTTGTTACTCATAAGAGTCATTGAGCAAATAGCTCTGTTCGCGCAAGGCGGAAGCGCTTCGATCCTTTTTTGATCAGTGTGAAGGACCGAAATCTAAAATTTCGCCTCGGTCCCCTATTCCGCCTGTCTGATTGACTTCCTACCGATAGTAACAGGCACGTCCTAATCCCACCAAAGGACTGGCCAGTTGGGCTAATTCTGCGTATTCAGAAATTCGCATACTAATCTTTCCTGAAAGCCAACGCTGCATTCTTTTTACTGCAGAGCTCATCGTACGTTGGTTGCATTAGGCTTTGCCAAAAATAACGCAACGTTGGCATTTTGTCTGAAAGGAAATATACTTGATCAAACTCAACTTCCCTAATTATTGATGAAACAGAGCGCAAAATATTAAGCTTTCACGATTTAGTGTCAGTGCTACAGCCTATAGCTTTTCATTCAGAACTCATTGTATACGAAACAATACATCCACTATGACAGTGGTTCTTCAACTGGGGGATGCAAGTATATGGCAGTGACGTATAGTTGGAAAACAGGATAATGGCAAATTAATTGTTGTTCTTCGGAATTTCCAACTTTCACTGGCGAAAATTCCAACTTTCACACAGTTTTAGGATTTTGAAATGGTTTTCAAAAGCAGCAGAGCGCCAGAAAATGCAGAACAAAATCGTTGCTGTTGACAACACTATACAATTGTGCTGAGATAAATCATTCTGTGTGTCTTGTACGCACGCACATGCAAAAACTCTGGTGCCACTACAAAAAAAAACAATCGGTGAGAGTTAAAGCAATGCGTCTAACGAAAATAACTAAAGTTAGTCTTGACTTATGCGCGGTGCAACATTCAGTGAGTCTGTCCAGCTGCGAAGGGTTAAAGCTACGCGAGATCTAATTGCAATCTGTCGCATTGTGTAAAAACAGTAGTGCGCGATGGAGGCGATTTTATGACTGGTGGGGAGGTGCTTGCCAAACATATCCAGCTGTGGGTATGCGTCGCTGCCTAAAGATGCACTTTACACGTTGAAACAGACATACAAGCAACAGGTTAAAACGAGCTGTGGAGCAGGGGTTGATCCACGGGGGGCGATTGGGGTGATACTCCCCTTGAAATCTATAAAAGTAACTTTATTCATCATGATTTTGTGCAATTCGGAAAAGGGCATTCGTGGTATAAGGCCATTTTGCCATCCGTTGTTTTGTCACAGCACTGTTGTGAAGTAGGCTTATGCTTAATCTCTCTTGCAGTAGTGAACCCGTGATGAGATTTGACTACCAAATTTCACTGAAATCGCCCACCCCCCTAAACTTCCTGGCTGCATCCGCCCCTGCTGCAGAGGGACAGAAAGCCAATCTGGAGAGATTTGCAACAGGTCGACAAGAGTTATGGCAGTGATGGATAAATCCTCGCGAGTGAAGCCAAAAGCAATGGCCAGCAGAGATTTGATGAGAAAAGTCACCACACGTCAAAATCAGCCCTCAAAATCAAAGCAGTGGCTCTGCTACGTGAGAAGAATCCTTTTATGGTAGAAAGCAATGAGAATGACTAAACGAAGCCTGGAAACAACGGGCTAAACACCAAAGAATTTGGTGCAAAATTGAACGAAGACTTTGTTTTCGTAGAAGTCACGATACAGCGGAGGGAGAAACGCTCTTACTGTGTAGGATACACAAGAACAACAATTGCCTCTCGTGTTTCCGCGGGCCTGAAAGTTGGCGCACAAAGACAATTTTGGCAGTCACTGCGTTTCAGGTCTGTTACTACATCTCTAAGTTTGCAACAAGGTTAATCAATCCTAGGCAAACGTAGCTTAGAGCTGTCTGAGGGCCAAACGCACAAAATGCGCCTGGTCTGCAACTGCGGCGTTTCCTCTGACTACGTCAGACACGAAGGCATGTTATACATTGGCGCTATAACAAGTCCACGCGCCACACCATTAGCAAACCCAGAGGGCAATTTGGGGCAGTTGCCTTTTGATAACCGTCGCAACCTTCTGCTGATGTATTTCTTAACAAAGCATCCTCTCAAACAACATAATGTACAGGTTGTATCTCATATCCAAATTCTGCAAGTTCATGTTCAGCAGGTACGTCGGGCTGCATTCGTTGCTCTCAGCCAACGCACCAGGCAAACCCGTGTTTTTGTTCTATTTTGAACCCAGTAGAAACGATTAACAAGACAGCAGTCAATTCTCTTTACACACAGCGGCCACACCACGCGGTCAAAACCTCGAACAAACACGAAGCAAAAGCCAGAATATCGCTCAACAAGCTCGTGACATGCAATCTCTTCATTCGACTGCGTGCACAAATAAGCGTGATGTCACTGCATTGTTCAAGGGAGACCTTGAGATGGACGCAACACCGCTTATCAGACAATCCTTCAAAAAACAAATTTGAATCTGCCGTTGGCTAACACCATAAAGAAAGCGCAGGTTTTCTAAAAAAGTATAAAATATGAATACATTGCTTGGCAATTTTTTCATTTCGCTATCACTTGGCATTTGGCCAGAAACGTTGAAGTTGTCTTTGAAGGCATTATGGCCACCACTCATCCAGTGACATTTAGCTGAAAAATACAACTTTTCTACCACACAGGTTAAACTGGGTCGTTGGTGTTGTTGCCCAAAATTGATTAAATATTTTGCTTATGACTCACAAGTGATTAGATCTTTGCTTGCATGTCATTTTTTGTGTGATGGAGCTTCATAATTTTGCAGTGCAAAATTTGCAACCAAAATGTTCAGCATTGCAAAAATCAACTCATGGAGCCCGGCAGGCTGCCAGGCTTTCCTCAACAAAAACCTACCTTGAAGGAAACTCCAAAATAGATGGCTACCGAGGCAAATGTTCTGATCGACACCGTTTGCCAAGAAAGCCGCAGCCTATACTTTACACTAGTTTTGCTCAGAAGGCTTTGAAACTTTACATATTTCCTCAGAAGGCTTTTGAGTTGTGATTGAAAGCAGAAGCAATTGTGGCAACATACAGTATTACAAACTGAAAGCTTGACCCATAAAATCAGGTCACCAAATGCCCTGTTCAAATCCAAAACAAGCTAGTGTTACGGGGCACCGAACAATCGACCTGTCGATCCCCACCGGTAAGCTCAGAGCAGCTCGGTTACTACTGTACCAACACATCACTAATTAAAGTGCTGATAGTTGCCGCGTGCCAAAGACAGGCCCTGGTTCACGAGCAGATAATAGCGCGGATCTGCGCCAGGTCCCCTTGCGCAAACAAAACTGCACTTCGGCGTTGACAAGCGGTCACGCGACAGCGAACGACGGCCTCTCACGGGCTGCAGTCATCTTGGCATGCTCTGCACCGCGTTGTTCGCGACTTCGTGTGTTCACGTGTTCACAGCGAAGTTGGAGCTGCTGTTATCCCCTTGCGCGAGTGTAGAAAAGTTTTGAGATACACTACAACAAAGCTCCACACGTGTTTTCGTCCACGTCGACCTGTGACCCAGGCAGTGGCGATTCTAAGGAGGGGCCTGGGTGGGCCTGACCCCCCCAGTTTATTGGCTGGCCACCTGCTTGGTCCCCCCAGTTTTCTGCTTAATTTCATGTTAAAGTTCGTTTGATTGACATACACAGCAGATAACGTTCAGCAAGCAAAATTGTGAATAATAATTTAGAAGCACTCTTGCCTACATTAGCCTAAATATTTCCCAAATGCATGAAAAGCTGGGTTGTTGGGTTTGATGGCCGGGTGATGGGAGATGTTGATGATGACATGTATGCCAGTGGCAGTGATTGCTCGGATCCTGCGTGAAATGTAGTCAGACCGCGATCGCGGTGGTGAAAGTTTCAATTTGAAGCTAAGAAACAGTCGCAGAAATGAGAATATTGATCTATCGTGCATTTCATTGTGAGGTAGAACTGGATGATATTGCTGTCAGCAGATTGTTGTTTGCTCCAGTAGCAAAATGTTTGCGACAGCGACAGCATTAAGAATTGGGGTCAGTTAATTTATCCGAATTTATCCTGATTGTAGGCTTGTGTTCTGCTGCTTTGTGTATATGACTTCGAAGCATCTTAAGGAAATGGTTCGTGACTTCAGTTTAAGTCTACCCATACATGTCCTGCAACCACATAAAAGTTTGTAACGACTTTTTGTAATGCTTTGTGAACTGAAACTTTTTTCGTCCCCTGGAAAATGTGTTGGATACAGTTTAGAACTACTGGATATAATTTTAAAAATTTGGGCCCCTCTCAGAAAACTCTTTGCCCCTCCTAGCGTACCAATCTGGTTACGGGCCTGTTTAGGGGCAATGCTTTCCGGCATTTCAGCTCTTTCAAGCGGAGTTCAAAGATTTCTATCAGAAGAACACTTTAAAGAATTCGCAAATGCATATTGAACTAGTGAAAATGATTTAAAATATGAAATACTTCTGGCAAACAATTTGCTACTGAAAGAGTCGCAGCTGCCCACATCGCTCGAACAATTTATTTCGTTTAAAGCTCCTTTGAAAAATGCGTTTGATTGTTTATACAGGTTGTTACTAATAGCTGTAACTCTTCTCGTCACCAACTCTTCATGCGAGAAAAGTTTTTCAAAAATGAAATTAGTGAAAACATTTCTCAGAAAATCCATGACCAGTGAACGATTGAGTAGCAATGCTCTACTTTCTATTGAAAGCGTACGAGCTGAAAAATAGATTTAGATGGCTTCGTTGATGAATTTGACAGTCGACACGATAGGATTAAGTTACACTGCGTTGATGCTGATATGAAATACTGACGCAGGCTGTGCAGGAATTTGTGTGACAATCATATGACTCATTGTCTATTTGCCTAACTGTTTCTTTTGGTTTATTTGAGGCGGTGCGTGCAGGGCAGGCCCTAGCAAGTGCGGGGCTTAATGCAAGACCTAGGCGCGGGGCCCCTCTGAGCAGTGATTTTATGACGTCATCGTGTTCAGTCAACCGTATTACGATCGTGGTAGAGCGCAGATAAACAGTAAAGCACCTACACGAGAAATGAGCACATTTGCTAACGTTCGAGAGGAAATTCGCTAGCTCTGACGAGAGCGTTCTTTGTCAACAGTGAAATTTACATGGCGTTTCTACTGAATTCTCAAGCGCAAGCTGT
>JGI24158J21664_10000340_pt1 | contig 40223 bp, 19 predicted proteins | sample Ectturendosymbi3_FD_21664 | JGI IMG/M metagenome (IMG submission 21664) | reverse complement strand
CGCATTGCCTGTTGCTTGTGAACCACAAATAATCATCTAATTACAATTAGCTTGATATGGTGTGATGCTTATGCACCACACTTTAGATTGTGCAAAGTCTCGGTTAATCCTGAAAGTCATTGGTTGGTTTATGGTTCATTTTTGCTAACAGAAAGTTTTTGTAAAAATTATCTGTCTAGTGTGACAAGTTTGTGATGAACCTTTGTGAATCCTTTCTTAGTGGTGCACCCCACGCATATTTTGGTGTACCCTAGGGTGCACCGTGCACACCGGTTGAAGAGGGCTGCCTTAGACAATGCATCATCATGAGAATCATTTTACAGGTACAGCGTAGTCACTCGCTACGGCTTTGTTCTCTACGGTTCGTGTACTAGATCAGGTGCTTGTCCTACGGCCCAAAACAAACCGATAGACAACTGCTGCACAACAACAACGATGTCATGATTAATTATCTCCCCCTCGAAAGTTCCAAAAACTATAAGGACCTGCGCCATTGCAAACTCACAATATGCCATTTCAAACGTTACAAATACGTTATGCTTGTTGAAAAATTTATGTTATTTCTTAAAAATATATGTGGAAAATGTGTTTGAAAACGCTGTTACAAACATTTAAATTAGTTCACTTCCGCATTAAAAATCTTGCTTACCTAGCAAATGTTTCGAAAAAGGACATATTTTTGTTTCGTATCGTCCAAGACTAAAATTTAGTAGGCAAACATATTTAAAACGCACAAGGTTTAAAAAAACGTCTTCGTTTCTTGTCACTGTGACTAGATACCCAGCACCGTTCTACATCGATGGCCGAGCCCAACAGCGACAAAAGTTTTTCCACCTTGTTATCCCATAACCGCCGATCCTGCTGTGCTTGTAACATGAGGCCTTCACTCTTATGAGCCGTGCTTGCGGAAAGTAGGACTATGTCTGAAAAACGGCCAGATCCTCAAATGTGCGCTTGATATTCAGTGTGAAATGTGCTGGATATCGGTACTTCTTAAGAGCAATCTTGCTCCAGGTCAAGTACTTCCTTTGCTTCTTGCTTACTAATCGTACGCAAAAATAGTTTTCGCTTGATTTCAAGTTTGTCATTATCACCAACTTTTTTCTCGCGCAAGTCAACTAAGCTACTGTCGCAAAAACATTTCCTTCACATTGGATCAGTTTCTTCGGAGCATAGCAGCAACAGCTGGGTCTGTGACTGCGTGCCACGTGACTTTTAGGCGCAGGAAACGAAGCATAACTTACGTCATTGTTTCTGTCGGCATGTTCCAGAAAAAAAGGAACTTACGATGAAGCGCACGCGAAAATAACTTGAAACAAGATCCTGCAAGAAATTCGATTGAACGAATTCCGCGAAAGGCATGGGGATGAGTACTGCAGTTGTCAATTACCGATAAAGACTTTTCTTCCCATTGAAAAACGTAATGGTTCTAAGTTGATAGCAGCAGCCAGGATTGGTGTTAAACCTTTACACGAACGCTTATTATCTTGATTTAAAAAAGTGAACTCTTTATTTTTCCTAATAAAACAAATGCATAACACCTACGTCAAATAAAGCCCACCAAAAAGCTATACGTCAAAAGTGCATTCTTGCCGACATATATGAATAGTTGGAAATTTGAAGAAATGAGGTGTTTGATGAGAAAAATGTTGCACTTCCAGTATTTTCTATTTTCTTATTTTTAACCTGAATATAATTCATGAAATCAAAAACGAATGTTTTTCTTGCAGTGGATAAAAGAAATTCATTTAAAAAAAACGCTCAAGATTATATCAAAATTTTTGCTCTTTCCATTTCTTTGCTCATGCTAAACACCAAGCTGTCCAAAGTGGTAACCTTCACATGAAGTTGACATTCAGACATTGAAGACTCAGTGACTTGTTTATTAAAAAAGAGAGCAGTAATCTAACAACGGGAAAAGTGATGGATTCACCAAAGAGCGCTTAAGTATAAACAGGAGCGTTAATACATTTCATACTACCCTCGTGCAACAAACGTTAAACAGGCAATTATGATAGAAATTGTACCACTCAAATGAAAACAAGTCAGTGGACTGTTGCGACTCCAGGTCTAAATAGTGCTTGAGATAATCCAGAGATAGGACCTGATGGATTAGCAACTTTGACCACTGGCCATTTTTGCATTGGCGCAGACCATCGCTACCAGCCAAGCCTCATCCCGAACTCAGCGCAGCAGCACTCGAGCACCCAACAACGTGGCCGCAGCCCCCAGGTTTAACTAAATTTAAACTACTATTACCGAAGCCCCAAAGCAGACGCATTTGAACGGTGGGCTTTGTGCTTGCTCGACGTCTGATTGATCGATGGTCCGCTCTCTGTTGTGAAAATGAAGTGGCACGGGCAACGTGCAACAAATGCGAGCAAAACACACGCTGAACAACGCTAAAGTGAGTAAAAGTTTGGCGCAAAAGAAACACGCACAATAACACGCAACGGTAAGGAGATCATGGTTGCCCGGTATCCGTGACTGAACTGCAGAGCAGCGTTTCCACTCCATGATGGTAAGGCTGGAGACCAAGGCTGGCGAAAGTTGCAACTCATCCATTCCTCATCTGAACAATGGATATTGCTTGAGGCCTTAATCGCTGTCGTTATACCCTGCGCTAAACACGAAAGCGCACGCACAAGTAGATTATATGCAAGTCCGACACTTGACTCTTTCTTCCTCGTTTCGAAATGCCATAGGAAAGCCGTTTTCAGATTTTGGTGGAACAGCTGCGCGAATAGCGCTGTAATGCTAGCGAGTTAACCTGGAAAATCTTCTTAGCTTAAGGGGTTACTTGAATCGGTACCGCTTAGCCAAAATAAGTAGACATATCTATGTTTTTGTGTTTCCCTTGTATGTGCGCAGCTTGTGCTTTTAACCGAATATGAAGCATGCGCTTTCTGACTGTGCTTTGTGCGAATCCCTCCGGAATTTTGTCGGGAAGTGTTTGGAAATCTAGACAACGTGCAATGATGTTCCGCCACCGGCAATTATGCATCAAAACAGGTTGGAAACGTCAAAAATTTTACCTACCAATCTTCATTTGTAGAAGATTTACTTTGGCTTTTGTAAATATGTAACCCTATGTCTCTGTCACTCAAATTTGAGAAGTGTTTCTTTTTGTGATTTAGAACAACTGGAATGAAAGTTGAACGCACGATTTTTTTTCTGGGCGAATGCCAAACTCAGAAGCACTTAGATGACGGCAATGAAACATCTGCCTCTCATCTTATATTTTTACTAGTACTGATCATATAAGATGTTGGTTCTTACACATGAAGTGGTTTGGCTTGTAAGGTTGCAGCTATAGTTCTGTATGTGGTTTGCCTGTGTTGGTGAAAGGCTAAGCAAGCACATTTATTTATAGAGAACCTCCAGTCTTCTTCAACTGCCATGAATTCGCTGTGTGCAGCTGAAAACCAGCGCACAAACTTTCAGTCGTTGCTCTCGTGCAATGCGCGCATGAACGCGTTCTTATAATGACACACATTTATCTTTGAAATAGACGGCCTTGTGCTTAACGCAGCACGCCGTGTACAGAGGGCAAAAACTACTGCAGTTGCGCTTAAAGAAAGAATATCCTTCAAAATAAAATGGCCCGTTGCGTGAGCGATTTTGATTCTTACTGTTGATGACCGCCCGCTACAAAGTATGGTTGTGCATGCGAAGTGCGTTAAGATACAACTGAATGGAACGGAAAAAATCCGACAGAATTCTTGAAGCGTGACAAAACGCACGTGACTGCAATTACGGAGTGAGATTCGGGGAATTTCCACGCCCAAATTTCTGGGAAAAACCTAAAATTTTTAATTTTAATTATCGCTATGCAATTGTGCTGGGGAAAAACCCTGAGCAGGTTGGATGATTGTGGCAAACTTATCACCAAGCCAAAGACGTGGCAACAGGCTTCGAATCGTAGCTTTAGTCTCTGCACTACTTTATTGTTCATGTGATCTGTAACAATGATGGTGCTAGTCATCACATTAAATGTTAAAGCTGGGTCGAAAATCCAAATAAATCAACCCTTCTTTTTCTTGAAATCATTCTGCTTGTTTCTGGTCACCCGGCAAATGGTATGAATAGAAATATGTTTTCACTTTTTTCAGTTACTGATTTAAGCGAATACGAATTTTCAGAAGTCAAAGCACATTTAATTGCTTATGTGGCAGAATTAGGGACTTTCCTTTGTCTTTAAATATAATTCTGGCCCCTAGAATCAGTATATGAGAATATGTTATAACCCAAACCACGTTTGACATCCACATCTGCCAACACCGAAATTACGCACTTTCCAGCCTCCAACGCGCTGGCTATAGGCCCTGTCTTCTTTCTTCATGTATTTTATGACACTACGTAATTGCAATAGCAAAACAAATTCGACGAATACTATTGAGAGACAGCGCCTTGCACGTGCAAGAAGGCCGATTGTAAATATCGTCTTCTCTTCCTCGGGAGTTGATGGCAAGGCACAGCCATTTAAATTAATTTTATGCTTGCTGAGCAAGAAAACCATACCTTACATATGGTGATTGTTTAAACAGCCGCGATTGCTCCAACCTCTGAATCATCAAAACTGTTCTCTTAAGTAACGTACAGAACTTCATCAGGCGGCCTGGCACTGGGTCATGTGGCCCACAATTCGTCAGGTGGTCGCACGCGCAGCCCACCGGCCTGCTGACAAAGCAAAGAGCGTGGCAACCGGCCGCCTACTCACAATAGTCGCGTGTCGTTCTACTTTTTCGGAAAAGCGAAACGTGAGAAACTTGACGTGATTGACTGGTGCCACGGACAGCAAACATTCGAAACTCCTCTTTCTCACCATCATCATCGCAGGTGGTTTCACGAGTTGACTGTGGGGGCGGATGTTTATACTACACTATGACCGAAAGACATTCACCTCATTACCCTGTTTACAAATGCTGATTGAAATTTAGGAGGACCATCGCTATAAAGGTCTGTCGGAAAAACTCCGAAACAAAAACACTGTTGCTTAAATTTGCAACCGGACAAAAATTCAACTTCGCAAAATTATCCTTGAAAGTCACTCACAAAACCAAGTTTTTGTGTAAATAGATTGTTTTTAATATTCTAATAATTTGAACGATTTTATGCGTTGTCCATACAAAACCAATTAGCCTTTGCATGTTAGTAATGTAAAAGTAACAGTGCTATTTCGAAAGCCAAAATCGAACTAATATGAACAGTGTGTAATGTTCTGCTTTACGAAATTTCTGTTTCACAAACCATTTGCTGCCTAAATCGCAAGAGCCGCGGGCGGGGAAACGCAGAAAAAGTAGATGCATTTCCGGGTTCTGAAAACTTTGATACTTGCAGTATATTGCACTGCAGCATGAGGTCGGTTCGGACGTTTTCTTTGTGTTAAAAGTGCTTTAAAGATGTCTTTTTTGGTAGAATCATGACTGTCTGGGCGTATGATCGGATAAGGACAAAATCGGACCTCATACTGCAGTGCAAAAAAGGCCTGTTTTTCTTGGCATTCGTGCATGTTTGTAGTCACGCAAGCAATTATGAAAGCAAATGATATAAAATCGTCCGTTTGATATGCGTCTATTTCAGGAATGGCTAATGATTCAGCATCAACAGTACTCAAATTAATACTTTGCTGTCTGGGCGTTGATGGTGCTTTTCAATGCCTTTGTAAAATCTACGTAAAAATAACTTCGTTTCCCAATGTCACAATCCCAATATTGCTGATTTTGAATTACATCTGTTGCCATCAGTGGGCCGATGCCTATTTTCGCGCATATCTGCACTGTACAGCTGAACATGTGGAGCCAGGCCCTCAACCAGAGGGGGCAACCGGGAAATTGCCCGCCACCCTTAATTTTCAAAAACATGTTTAGTTGTTGGGTACAACAACAAATTACAACCATTTTGCCCCCCCCGAAAATATCAGCTGGTTTCGGCCTTGTTTAGAGCAGTTGGTCTTTGTCTTTTTCTGACCGCGCACCATCTGTTGTTTTTGACTGTATAGCTGCTTATCACCTGTTCCAAAAAAACTGAATTTTCTCAAATGTGTACTTGTGAACACCAAAACACACAAATGAAGTAACAGAAAACCATTTCACACGAGGGATGCAATTGTTTCTTCTCCACAAGCGGATGTACGTGGGGCAGATACTCGTACACAGTGCATCGGAAATCATGTTTAGGGACAGCAAGATGATTCCGGCTCCTGGGCGTGATGTCCATGATGGCCAAAAACCTCTGTTTGCACACCCACGAAGAGGAGTAAACCAGTAGCTGAGGAACAGCGTTACGGGTCAGCGTCAGGTCTGTGAGACCCGTTCTCGTTCAGAAACTTTGGCGGAAAGCCTTCCTTATACTTTATTTATCTGACACTAAACTTTGCATATGACGCGGAAGCTGTTCAAGATTAACCTGGAAAGCCCTCGCGTAGCGTTAGTGGTACGCGTATGACAGGTTGAAAACCACTGATTTAGAGAATTTTAAGAACACTATTTTTAGAGAAATTGTTATCAAACACCGATTTCCGGAACATACAGCCCGCGGGCTGGATCAGATCCACCTGGTGAAATCATCCGGCCCGCGACCTCCCACTTAACTACTGTCAACATATGGCTGACGGATTCATTTCGACTATAACAACTAAATAATTTCAGAATGTTAGTGTGAACTAGCACGTTATACATTCTTGCATGTGCAGACTGGCGGTTCAAGTGCCTTTGCCACCTATTATAATTGTCTGTCTAGCAGTGTGCAACGGGAGCATGGTGAAATTGCCTGGTGAAAATCTATATCAACAAAAACAGTTTTTTGAGCAAAAATACGTGCGGCCCACGCAAGCTTCACCACTCCAGTTGTGGCCACCACCGGAAAACAAAGGTTGACGACCTGTGATCGAACATTTGAGAATTCTTGGTGTGTGTCCAATGGCTTTTGGTTTCAATTTCAGAGAGTTTCTTTCAAAGCATGTTTGATCAATTGCTCAGGCACTGGCCAGTGACAATGTCTTGAATTCCCAACGATCTGGTCTGCGAACAAACGAAGTGGACATACAGCTTGCAAATTCACCAGACGAACTGTCGCGTCGTCGTGAAGACCACAGAGTAAATCTTTTTCACGGCTCATTACCAATGTTATTTCTCGAAAGCTTGATCAACCAGCAATGGACAGCTGGTGAAATCAGTCACCTTAAAGGCATACCTTTGACATTTAGCCTCGCTAGGTATTCGTACTGTAAAAGGCGGTTAATTAACTAGGAAAGTTCTGCTGATATCCCGCAAAGTTCATTTCCTTTCCTGTGTGGCTCGACACGTAGGCCAGACGATAAATACTTCTCTTGCTCTTCACAAGTCAATAAAAACTTAAAATATGAGATATACGAACTATCAAAAGTTTATGCTTTATTTGCGCAGATGCGCTTCAACACATAATAATTCCTGAGCGGCATTCTCGCGAAATGATTTTGAACTGTTTCAAAACGTTGGCCTGAAAATTCAAAAGTTGAATTGTACGTCGCAAGCAGGCTGGATACAAATACATGTCAACGTTGATTTTCTTTAAACAAGCGTAACTCAACAAGTTTTTATTCATTCCGTTATATTATGTTGTCATTAGAGCAATTTGACCTGTATATACAGCCTACATTTTTGAGTTTGACAACAATTATAAGCTCAAGGTTTGCTGCAAGCGTTTGAGGAATCAGCCGATTGGGCTCCGATTTCATAACTTTGCGATATTTCGGACTTGCAAATACATCTGCTTTCAAATAATTATTCTCCGCAAAGGTGACGCAGTAAATCATTCAGCAAATTTTTTATTAGGAAATCGATTTAAAGTAAATATACGCATCCTGACATCTGAAATCTTATTCAAATGGATGTATAAGATTTTAGGACTGAGGGTGGGCGTGATTACGTTAAATTGATTTTGTTTCAAAGATTCTATTTGAATACGGTTTCAGGACGGAGGATTTGTATAATTGCGCGAAATCGAAATCGGTTTCCTATTAAAAGAATTTTCTGGGTGATTCGACTGCTTCATCTCTGTGCTAACTTATTGCTAAGTTTGAGGTGACATCCACCACCACAGATTTCAACTACTACCGATACACGTTTTACGTTAGAAAAGGTGTAACAAAAGTGAACACCAGTAAATATTGTCTTGTTTAAGGAGCATTGAGCCAGTGAAGTCAGAAGAACGCCACTGACTTTGACTTTGTGGCTGAAAATAAGCAAACAAAAAATCAAGATGCGATTGGTATGGGAGAATGGCCATTGGTGGAAGCTTTGAACTTACAACTTTCGAACGAATTTGCTTCTGTGATTCACAAACGCTTGCCGGGACTTTGATTGACAAGTCTAGACGTGTACCTGACTTTTGTCAGCGACAAAAAAAAACGAAAATCTTCAGATGGATCAAAGAAAGTATCAAAAAAGCTCAAATCATCTGAATCAAGCTCCGTTAAGATCTTTGGCTTTGAAAAAGTTTCGGCAGCAGGAAGTAAATATTTTAAGACTTGATGTGATCTCCATGGTGCTTTCCATCTGGTGGAGCAAAAACTTTTACGTATGCTAGTTCAAACAGTCTAAACCCTGACTTAATATGTAAAGAAACTCACCCAAGTGTTCTCTACTTTGTTAACTTTTCTACCAGAATTCTTTCGAGATTTTCTTGCGGTGGCATGCCGTAGTGTTTCGGATAAGGTAGCGCACGCATATAGAACAAAAAACTTCGCCTAACCCTAAAGCAAACTGGCTATGCTTTGTGGAAAAAGCCCTTGGTTATGGCACAGGGAGAATGGCTGGCTGTCGCTAAGAATATTTAAAACAAAAACAAAAATAATGAAAAAAGAGCCTATACCACAAAATTATCCCGCGGCAAATTGCTGCCACAGAAAGATGATGAAGGCAAAAGCTTCAGGTTGTTATTTGAATAGCCTTAGCTTGCGTGATTCATGTTTATGTTTCAACGTATTTTTGCCAGTTCTCCACTGTGGTGTGTAGCTATGGTTCCATGTGCTTTTCTCACATAAATCGACGCTGTTGCCTGCAACCGACACTGTTTACAAGTATCAATAGACGCAAAACTTCGGCAGTGTTGTTGAGGTGACTTAGCAACACACAAAACTTTAAAAGTAAACTCGAACCTGAAAATGACACTTTCTTTTGTTGTAAAATCATTTCCTCAACTGCACAAACGTTTAAGATCGTCTGCTGGCAAATACTTCCGTCTGCAGAGCACCGCATTTCTGTCGTCACGTTGTGCGTCAACCTTTTAACGCATACGCAAGAGTCACTGCGAACTTCAACAACAAATCGGTATTTGACATGGTAGTGATCCGAAGGACTGGAACATGTAAGCTGTTTGCTCTTCAAATAGACATAACTTCGCAAAAGCTTTCGTCGAATATTGTTTTTTTAGTGACCGTCTCTATTCTTGGAATAGCGTGGAATTTTTGCCTCCCATGTTTCTTTGCTAACCTGCGCTGCACAGATATTGTTAAAAATTGCAGCATACCCAACCGAGACCACTAAATCTAAAGTATAGCTTCTTAAAAATGTGTCATTTTTAAGCTAGCCAATTGGCCTAAGCGTCTAAACAAAAGTTATAGGAAATTTGTAAAGAGAAACCATCTTGGTATGTGTCCATTTCTGGTTTATCGTGTAGTATAAAAAATACAACAATCCAAAATCTGTGGTTTTATAACTTCAAGCTCTGTGGAAAGCCTTGCATAAATAAAAAATGCTCAAAGTTTAAAGTTTTCTGAAAATCAGAAGGCACGATTGCCTGGTTTCCTCCAAGATAGTCACGACTCTTTTTGCATACGCGACAATCAGAAGGAAGAAAAGCTCAAATAAACAACCTCCGTACAACTTTTTGCTCATACCTCTGATAGCGCCAAATGAGGTGAATTGAAAGAAGGCGTTTCCACTGCTGGTCGCAATTTTAAAACTTGTAAATACGTATACAAGTGCCGAAGCAACCGTGAAAGAAAAAGAGGAAACTTTGCTTTTGGCAAGCTGAGGGGGTTTTGTTAAGTCAGCAAATTTCAGATTCGTATCAAGTGGTGATTACTATCGACATTTAACCACGCCTGATGTATGATTAACTTTTCAGAGATTTATCACACCCTGAAGTCAACGAACTTCGTAGAACTCTGGAACGCCCAATGTCTTTCAAGTCAACTCATTTCACGTTCTTGTTTTGCATTGCTTCAGATCTGGAACCTCACGTCCAGCACTAATGATGTCGAGACAGTCGTTATCGACAAGCAAAGCAGTTGCAAATCTGGACATGATGGCACATTTTGTTTTACATCCTCTCATCGATCACGCCTCTTGATGTTGACCACTGTTCAGTCACGAACTAGTGGCAAGATCAGAGACAACTATGCATTTTGTAGTGAGCTTTTCTCCCGACGTCCCAAAATAGCATACGTTGCTTACGCAACTTACCTGTGTGAGCCGCAAAAAAGACGCTGACCGAAAATCACCGCAAGCTCGCTGCGGACGGCTTGCTCGTAAATGCAGACGTCTGTTAATTAGGTGACGAAGGTAGATTGTTGGGGTGCGAACGGCGACTTTGCGTGAGAGCAATGGAAAACAGAAAGCTGAGTCGTTCGGCGATGGACGAACGTAGGTTAAAATATAATCAAGGGTAATTCTTCCCGCTTAGTCACAAATAGGCCAAAACTCTTTCTCTACCAAAGTTACGCATAATTCGTAGCAACACGACGTCTTTGCGATGCGACCGTATCTGGTTGACTTTACCAGAATAAAACAAGGATGAAATATTCATACCTTCGCCGCCCAACCGTAAATATTAGTGTGCTAACAAGAGCGCCGCCCTGACACTTGACTGTGGGCATCAACAGAAAGTTTATGCTGAGTCAGCAGACAGTTTTGGACGCGAACGATGATACTGAACTGATTTTGCACATAGCACTGACCGCAATATCATCTTGACTTGTTACTCATGAGCTGCCAATCACATGGTCCCAGGATACTTACGCCGAAGGTCAAGGTTTGCCTTGTAAGGCAATGCACGCAATCTCTTCGCTGATTGTATTGTGAGAGAGCCGTTGCACGTCATGCGCATTCGAGTGCGTGCTTCACGACTTCTCTTTGACATCAAGGAAACAGCAGCGATTTGCCAAACGCTTGTCAATTCGAACAAAGCGGGTGGATGGTTTGAAGTTTCTCGCAGGTGCGGACGCGTCGCAGTCCGCGCACAATGCAAGCGTTCCTCATCAGGTGGTTGGAGCGGTCGCTCACGTGGTTGCTCGCACTCTTGCGCTCATCAGACGCAAGCAGGTTCTACTCAGCAGGATTGTCGGAAGAAGCAAGGAGCAAGGCGGCAGCATGTTAAACTAAGTTCAGTTTGTGTGCAGTGTTCGTGTTATACTGCAGAAGACATAGCCGTTAGCCACAGCATGCAAACTCATCACTTGATAATTGCATTGTATAACGTCTTCACTCCCACCCGCAACGCCCTATAGACATAAGCATTTATGGCAGTAACAAGGAACACACAGATACATGTAAGAACACGAACATAGATACGTGGCGGAAACAGAAAAGCATACGGTTAATGACGCTAACAGTTTTCGATGATGGCAGAGAATTCCCACACTTCTGTTGCCCATTTTTATTAAATTGTTTTATAGTAATCGCGTTGCTCATGTCATTTGGGCAAGAAGCACATTGATTTCCACGATTTTGTTGGCATTTCATCTTTGTAATTTTTTGTTTCGTTCGTGTGAAGCTAACATGAAGTTACGCTTACAATGCCATTAATACACCACTATATCGTGATGTGAAACTTTGGCCACGTAAATGTGGCGAAATCAGTGGTGTAGGAGTTGGAGGTGCAGAGGGTGCAAGCGAGCTCCCAACAGTTTTGATTTTTCAGAAATTTGGCAAAATCTCAAAAAATTTGGGCAAAGAAGTTTCGACATTTTTAAATAATATTAATGAAATTAAACTTGCTTGTTATTGAGTGTATAAATAAAAATTTATTGTGGCATAGAAAACACATTTAAAGATGCATAAGATCAACAAACTGCTTCTACTAACTTTGTGTTTTAGTTTATGAGAATTGATGTGTAAGTGACTCACTTGGATGTTTTGGCAAACGAAGGCATTTAATTTATGTGCTTTATTAATTGCAGACTAAGGAAATCGAGTATGCTAAAGGGCGCCTACTTCATATCAGTAGAGTCCATGACAGGCAAGTACAGAAAAACTTTTGTTTTTAATTTTAACTACAGCGTTCCGATGAACACATTTTGCCATATCGTTTGTTGCATTTTTCCAGATATGTGCAGTTGAACAATGTTGTGCGACCCACAGCATAGTCATAATATAAATAATATGACGCATGCCACGTGTATCACATACATGTCTTTAGAGAAGGAAGCAGCTTACGGCCTACCTCAGCTGGGTTTGAGGTTCCTTTAGCTGGTATGTGAATGGAAAGCCTCATAATTGTGAGGCAGGTGCTCAAGAATACTGAGCCAGCTGCTTTCTGACAATGTTCTTGCACAGCCTACCGTACTTTTTCAGTTGGGTTATTAAGAACCAAATTTCAAGCAACAAATCTTCTATTTTCGAATCTATGCCAACATGTAGATGAAAATATAACGTACCAACAGCTACAGACAATCTGTAGGGAAAAAGTTTGCCGCATAAAAGCTTTTCGGGCAAATTTGGAGAAATTCGGGCGAAAAATCCTTTGCACCCCCAAAAAATCGCTTTTCCCTACACCTATGGGCGAAATCCTCAAGAACTTAAGGCAAAAATTTTGTAAGTCTCGTTGGCACATTGAAATGCATTTGTCTCGTTGAAATACGTTGTCTGAGCTTCGGATTTTTTGTGTCCACGGGTTCGGATTGTTTGACTGTAAGAAGAGTTGCCCAAAACATATTTTACTGCGTTATCTAACGATGGAGTGTGTTTTAGCCCAGGGGTGGGCAAACATTTTCTTCGGAGGGCCACATTGAAGATTTTATTGCTACCGAGGGCCGCATGCTCGTATTACATATATTACATCTATAATCGCTTTGAAAACTTTAAAAAAGTTTTGCATGGGCTACCACAAAGTGAAGGTAACAATAGCCACTTCCGGTTGAGTAAAAATGCGGTTTCGAATGAAACGTGTGGAAAAAAAACTTGATAATTCTAATCTAATCCATAAAATTACTTTAATAGACTCGAAATATGTACTATCTATGAACGTGTGACTGCCCTGCGGGCCGCACAAAAAGCCCTCGCGGGCTGCATGCGGCCCGCGGGCCGTAGTATGCCCACCTCTGTTTTAGCCGTCAGTCTTCATCAGCGCCGTGCAATATGAAACAGTTATTTTGAACTCAGCATAATCTGCTTAATGTTTTTGATATTCTGATTTACTGCACGCAACTTGAAGCTTTTGTTTTTGATATTCTGATTTACTGCACGCAACTTGAAGCTTTTAGGAATGGGTTGAATCGAAAACCTTTTTGTCAGGTTAGTTGATTTTAATCACACATTTAGTAAAATCTGTAATGCACTATTTCGCGTTCGAACTGCACAGCAAGGGCATTTTCGTGAAACTGCCTTTTGCAGAAAACAGATATTTCAATCCAGGTTAATCGGAAAACTTCCTCAAGCCTAGCCGAATGTTCTTTCGCAGCGTGGTCTACAGATGTAACTCGATACTCATTTCTGTTCACTATATATCTTTTGTTGTGAACAACGAGAAGGAAACAATGTAGCTGGAAATAAAAAGGTAGAATGAGCTGTTTCACCCAAGGAAGTTGACGAGTAGTTGCAAAACCGCAAAGATATTAGCTGAAGGTTTCCACGGTGAGCGGGCATCTGCAGACAACAAAGCACGCCCCATTGACCGTAAGCAGCCCTTCACCGAAACACAATACGAACTTCTTTTGTGTGAGTTTTCCTGCTTTGAAAACCTATCGTGAGAAAATTGATCCTCTGCCAAAGTTAGCGATTGCACTTAACGCAGAAAAAACCGAAGCCCAAAACCAGCGCTGCAACCGATTTGCTGCTCTTTATGAAGAATCAGAGGTCACGCCCTTTGCTGCCTGTTCGGATTTGCAGAAGAGAGATATAGCGAAACTGCTGCATGGACAAAAGGCATAAGCTGACTTAGCCGGTGCAACATTTTATGACTGTTTTTGTTCTCTTACCAGTGCTAGCAAACAGATAAAACTTTAACTTTTTGTTGCCTTGTTTTTTTCTCACAGACCATTTCTGTTTCATTTAACTGAAAGCATAAACAAAAAGTTTTGTCTCCTTCCAGAGAGTAAATATCTGACGTGAAAGGACTTCCGTGAATCGGCAATTTTACCTCAGCGCATGTAAACTGATTACGCAAGTCTCGCGTTTCATCAACATTGCTCAAAAGCTCATTACGTAACATACCTGTATCAAAATTCAGTTCTAATTGTCCCCAAAATACGACTAACTGTAAGTACTGCAATCATGCAATTTTTTGTTGACCTAGAAAACACACAGCTTTTTTCTATCGTAAAGATACATATTTGTAGTGAGATTGACAGAAACTAACGCCTCAACCGTAAAACTGTCAGTTACCAATTGTAGATAAAATCTCAGTTCATCTAAAAACATGACGTGAATTTGCTTAGACAATCAAATTCTCTTGTAAAGTATTTGGAATCGATTCACAATAAAAAAGATTGGAAATTGATCCGCTTGTTAAGTTGCGTTTCCGTAATAAACAGTTCATTGGTTTGTTTACGTGACGATACATTTTTTCTTCCGCGCTTACACGTATTGTAAAACGCTACTGCAGGAAAACCCACGTCATTAAGGAAGTGACACCTGGAAAAGGTATCATTAATTGTCAATGTCAACAATAACGTCATCATTTAAGTATTTACGACAAAAACTGGGACGAGTGACAGAACGTTGTGCCCAAAACAATTGGCTAGACGGGTAGGTCCCCCACCCAGACGCTGATCTCAGTTACGTGCTCAGACCCCAGCGCTGTGAGTGCATTACTGGCACACTGTAACTGAAGCGTGCGTATTTCTAATGTATCCGGCCATCACTGTTGACGAATCACAGGTTTTGTTTACTGAAAACCTAGAACACAAGCCGACCCCTCACAGCAGAGCATATTTCCAGGGTGCATCACCAATGGCTTTGGTTTCAGTGCCGGCAACGATAAGCTAGTGGGAAATGGCTTTCAATCGTTTTCACTTATCGCTTGTGAAGTGTAAAAGTGATTTGAGTGTGCAGTGGCATTTTTTCTGCCGGGACATTATTGCATCACCCATAGCTAACCAGGCTGGTGAACTTTTGCCTATTTTCAGTAAAATAGGTGTTGAAGCTTGGATGGTTATTACGATGTTTTTTTTCAGAGCCAACTATAATTCAAGCAACGTATTCAGAAATCCCCACATATATATCTGCCTTCTGAGTTTTTGTCAGTCTTGAAGAATTCCCGCTTCTCAAAATGGGTTTTAGGATTAAAAAAGTGGTGCAAGTCCTATTTTACGCATTTTTCTTTTAGTGCACTGGATGTTAACATAAAAGCTTAGTCGTTATTCATGATGATAATTCACGAAACTAGCTGGCGAGGTATTTCCTAGATAGCACAACTTTCTTAAGAGACAACCAAGTGAAACGTATGATTGCCTTTAGCAAGCAACATTATTCTGCGAATAGTATATTGCATGTACAGCCTGCGCCATGAAGTTTGAACCGCAGGAAGTAGCCTCTCGCACTGCAAATTTAGATTAATCGCATGTTTTCAAAAGGCTGGATTCACGACCAAAGAGAAAATGCGTATCGAGAACAAAGTTAGGAGTGGAATTTGCTAAAAATTGAGTTTTCGTCGGACATGCTGCTAGGCTCACGAAGTACACACATGTTCTCAGAAACACGAATTCTAAAAAAAATTCATGCGATATTGTATGGTTTCCACAGTAGGTATCCGAACGTAAAAGCATTCCTATGCTGATCGAGTTTCAAACCATCGTTGCTATATCGTGCTTATTCCATTACATGGTTTCTATTCCGGACAACTTTGCAGAAAGTATTTAAGACATCACTGGTTGATCACACCGGGATTGGCAGAAAAATTTCACAATCTCGTTGATCACATTATTCTGATCTTCACACAGCAACAGACGAACACCACTTTTAGAGCAATTCAGGAACAAACGACAGCAGTTTTGTTTCAATTCAGAGAAAAACGACAGTTTCTTTTCACATGCACTGAATTTCGTCATCTAGCAACTCGCTTTTAGCTTCTTGTTTGTGATGTTGTTCAGTCACTGCGATTGAGTTGATTTGACCAATGAGAACGTGGTGTTTCGCCAATTTGACGTCTCTTTTAAGAACTTCACAAAGAGCAACCGATAGCAATCAGGAGACAACAATCTTCCTTGGCCACCGCAGTTGTGAGCTGAAAACAACCTGCTGTTAATTGCTTTCTCGTACAGCGAAGTACATCGTAGCAATCAGACATCGCGTTTGATTATCCTAAAATGGCACACACACTTCTGGGGAATTTCCCCTAGATTGGGAATTTCAGCAATCTTTGGGGAAAATTCTAGGGATTTGATGCATTTAGCGATTTTTAGCGAAATTGCGTTTTTGAAATACCATGAAATGCTTGTGCCTGATTGAAGATTGATGTTTCGAGTTGTCTGTGTTACGGCATAAAGCATTGCACAATCAGTTTAATCAAGTTTGTCGGGAGATAAGCGGCCCACCCTGCCTGGACCAGAATAAAACATTATTATTATTTGACCTAAAACAGGTTTTCTTTAAGATATTTTAGGGACCTGATTCGGGTCCCTAGAATTGAAAATCGGGTCCCTAGAATCAGAGAAAATTATTTAGGGAACATCTGAGTGGATACTGCAATCAATATTATGATATGGTAATAATGGATGCTTTGAAATTTAGTCGGAAATTTTTCTGGTTCCTGCACGTCCGTACCGGGTTCCTATTATTTTCCTTAAAAAACATTGCCTAAAATGTCCGAATCCCAGACTAATGATGTCGGAGACCTTCCTGTATTACCTGGCAACGCTGGCTCAAATCAATTACTGTTGAAAGGATCTTCATTTAAGGTTAATTGGCGACAAGACGCAAGGCGGAACTTGTTGTGGTCAAAATGCTCGTTTGTGAAAAGAGGTCAATGTCTTGCAGGAAGCATGCCGGAGTTGTCGGCTTCGCAATGTTGACATCAAACGTCAAAAGCGAAAGTCAAACGTTCTGAGCAAACAAAATTCTGGTGCCTGCACAGAGAGCAAAATTGGATTGAAAATAAAAAAGCCCTTTAATTTGAAGTGAACAACACATGGTTACGATACGAACACATTTGCCAATCACCTAATTTTCTGATACAGATTTTAGCGAAACTGGTTAATGCCTGTTCTATTATTCTAAGCTCTGTGGTCACTGCTACCTCCACATGTGCCCGTAGGCTAAGGTAACTTTATGAACAGATTAAAATGAAGTGCTAGGATTTTGTGATTAATCTGCGCTGTTTCTGATGGTTTTAAAGTGATTTGTGGTTTTGTCTGTCCTGATTTACAAACCACATATTCCGATTATGCGACCAACCACTGTGAGCTGGACCATCCGTGGTTTTGCGATTTCACATTATTCTGCTCGCATTGGCAACAAGAGGATCATGCAGATCAGATTATAAGTTTCCTGAAATAACTCTATTGGTCACACGTATGCAGTCTCCACTATAATTTAAAACGTGCTGTATACAAAGAGAGATGGATATCTCAAAGCTCGACGTGAACGTTTGAGGTGCATTGAATTTCGTTTTGGTGTTTTGATGTGCCTTCAAACGTTTGCAGAAAAAAAGAAACCGCCGGATCCTACCGCACTTGCGTTATTCTGTACATGAATGTGCAGCATTGGAACTTGTGTATGAAAAGAAATCCTTTCTCAGCAAATAATCAGACACTAAGATCTTACAGAGTATATATTTCGTCTACGAAGTAGGCATCATCTGCTCTTATTCAAATAGAAGCTTAGAAGTATTAGAATGTGGTTAGAGCTTTCTCGGAGATTCATGTTGCATTTAAGTGACTGGAGAGCAAACGTTAAGACTATTTGGTTATTGGTGCCGCTAAAAGTTTGATTAGTTACTTTCTCTGCTTGATTTTTAAGATTTTATAATGTTGAGTAAGCTATTGGCTGGCTATAACAATCGGCAGAAGAAAGCGTCCCGTCTTCTGGTGCGTTTATTTAACACAAGGTAATAGTTTGTTTAGGTTAGAATTCATTCAAACAAGCAGAAAAAGACTTCAAACAGACGTTTGATGTGGCAAAATCGGGCTCCACCTTGTACTTCCCACGCAAGTGCCGTGTCACTGTGAAACGATCACTATCAACTCGTGTTGCATGTTCGCGCTGGTCACGCCTCACTTCACGCCCAATCGTCCACGACCGCAGGATGAAGAGTTTTAAATAATGTAACAACTAGGTGGTATCTTTCCGCAAAAATTCCTTTTGCAATAATTGCTGTTGAAAGAAACTATTTTCTAAACAAAAAGCAGAACAACATTCAATTTTTCTACAGCTTTTTATTTCTTCTTGACGGGTTTCTTGGTTTTATTGGTCCCTGTACTTCCCGTAGACAACCGATTTGGATATTTGTCATGTTATATTCTGTTGAAGAAAACACATATGGTAATTCAAGAAAGATCATTTTAATTTTGTCTGTGAGCGAAACTAACCTGACTGTTGCTTGCCTGTTGGCATCTTTGTTTATCTAATTGAATAATTTTCTATTTTGCTACTGCACTAAAATGCTAAAATTTAGTCCATGTCATGTGTTTTTTCCTACGATTATGTAGGCCGTTATATTTATCATAAGTATGGCGTTTCTTTCAACTGAAAACACCGCGAATTCGGACAGCTGACGCCCAGGGCGGTCTTTTTTGTCTGCGTGATATCAAACAGAAGATTTGTTTGGAGCAGAATACTCGTTCGCGGTATCTACGCTCCCAGCAGCGGGGGTCAACGTCCGCAGATGCCTCTTTGTTAACCTGTGGCGTAATGAAGTTGGAGCGGAGTCACTGATCGCGTATTCTCTCGGAGTTCACGTGCAGGTCATTCTCTGTTGGGAAAAAATTGTCAATTCTGGCTGTTCGTCTCGTCGGAAAAATCTAAGTTGCCACTTGTGTTGCTAAAATGTCTAATACCTCGTAGATAGGAAATTCTTCTTTCGGCGGCTTTCCTTGTACGTTTCCTGTAGTGCCTCGCAGAATTTTTTCGGCAATGTGTGGATAGGTAAAGTGCAGGAATTTTGCGTTGGGAAGCCAAAACTTGCAAAGGTCAATTCTAATACGTGTTGTTGTCTACACAACAGAAGGTGACTGAAAGCGCTGCTAATTTTCCTTGCACCTGTGAAAGCAAAGTAAGGAAAAACATTAGATCCAGTGTGTATTTGTCAAAGCTGTAACTTTGAGACTGCCTACAGTTTCAAATAATAAAAGAAGCAAAATTCTGGATATATCTGCAAGTCGTGCAATGTAAACATTGCTCTGCATAGTACGGCCAAATTTAGCCGACACTACTCGTGACACAGGCAGATCCAGGTTTGAGTAATTGTTGAAATTCTCCCTTGTTTGTATCACAATGTTTGAAAACTGAGAGTGTTATAAATGAAGTCATTGCGAATCTGGTCGTTTTTTTTCATTACGGTTAATTTTAGATTCCCTCGTACTTGCTAAACGTGAAAGTCATTAGAGACGAACTTGTCCGCATTGGCGCGCCACATCACCAGCCACAGGCAAGGTCAGTTACCGCCCGTCCGAACCTCAGCATGCCACACACATTCGCCATCCATCACTGGCTTACAAATCCCCCCTGTATCAACGTGTCTTCCACGACGCGTGTGAATGACCTCGTGCGGGCGGGGTTCACAGCAAGTTTAAGCTCCCCATGCGTGAGAATTTTCCTGGAGGAAGAAATTCGAAGGATACTCCGCGTGACGTCGCACGCATGCGCACTCTGTTGAATCCGAGGACTGTTTATGACTTGTCTGACGGGAGTCCAAATAGTACGACAATGACATCCCTGCGTGGATGCGTAGTACTTGTTTTGTAACCGATGTCCTTCCGTTACAAACCCGAAAAATAAGGCAGCCGTCGCATGAGATCCGTTGAGCGAATAACAGACACGCCATGCCTTAAAGAAAACATTTTCGATTAGGTAGCATTAGGAGAAAAACCATCTTTGAATTCAAGCTTATGTCTGAACCAGCAGTTGCACTGGCGAGCTGGTGACGTCACGACATGCTCCCGTTTAAGCTCCGCGCAATTCTTATGAAAAGCTCCGCAGAAACATTTTCGTGCTCCGCAACTAATAGGTTTAACTAAGTTTTATGCAATCGCTTTGAACCTGATCTGCTGAAACATCAAAATATACGGTCGCGCCTTTCTATTTCCCATTTAATTACAAAAACAAATCATGGATAAACAACCCATTGAAACAGTCTTGTGCTGCCAGTACAAATTAAAAATGCGTAATAACAAAGTAAAAATATATGTTGTTTGACACTCAGTAACCTTTCCGTTGTAGAATCACAAATTGGCTCCAGCGATCTTACACCAGTGTACATGATTTAATGAATTCTGAATTTAATTCGAAGTAATTTGTTGTAGTAGTTTAATATTTACCTTAATTCAGAGCTCGAAGCTTCTGTAAATTAATACTTAAAAGTAAAAAAAACAACAGAGTTTTAAATGTCAATGGAAATGAGGAACTTATTCGGGGACCTTCTTGTGTGGACATCCCATTCCGCGTGCACTTCATCTGATTAAAGAACCATCTTTATGCTGGGCTATCAGTCCTTCTTTTGCAAATACGGACAAAACAGCTGCTTCAAACCCACGACTTTAAATATCGAGACCAAGTGCTGCAAATACCTCCTGGCCGCAGTAATTTCTTTTCCAATTTTCACCGATTTAAATCAACAAAGCATTCTTTTTGCTCATAAATTTTGTTTCGTTTGATGTGTTACTAATAAGCACATCACATTTTTGCATGATTTGTTCTTTATCCAGTTTTGTAAAATACAGTTGATTGTTTCAAAATATTACCAGTTCAGCGACATGTTTTAAAAAATTTTCTGAAATTTATTTGTAAAAGACTTTGCTTTTCGTTTCTCTGCACAGCTCCAAACGTGAATCCCCCAAAAAACGCACATTAAAAAAACTGATATCGTTCTCTTTTGAAGGTAAAAGTGGTGACTGGTGGTGAGTCCAGAACATATTTGCTGAAACTGTGATTTGAGCACAGCGAGGTATGGGAAGGCATTTTGAAGTAGACTTAGATCGCACGTCGACCTTTAATGCACACGGGCCGTCCGGCCCTGAGCTGCGGGAAACCATCATGTGGTTCATGGCCACTGTGCAATGTCAGTCGACAGGACGCCACAATCCAGACAGAAGAAGAATTTAGTATCATGGCGGTTTGTCTGGAGTGCTGGATTGTACAGTGTGAGGTTTTGCGAAGAGTTCACGACGCGACACTTCCCGACAAAGTGCGCAGCTGAGAAATTCGTAAAGTCATGAACGCCGAGTCACTTCTCCGTACAGAGGGATCCCAGATGACCGGAATGCACCAGGAAAGATTGACGATGAGAGCCCTGTTGGCTACACGCGCAGGAAAGTGGCCCATAGGTCGACCAAGGTGATTACATATTTGACTTGGCTTGGTTCCGTTGTTGTGCGGAGCCAGCAAAACAGTGGGGTATTTCAAAACTTCCTGGGGCTGCTTCTCCGCGACCCTACCTGGAACAAAATCCTGTGTGAAACGTGATTGAGGCGACCTTCTATTTAAAACTTCAAAGTATATTTAAAGTTGCGAATGATCTACGTGGGGTGTTTTTAAAGTTCTTTGTGAAGAAAGGCGGTTTGTGCCATGCTGCCCATATATTTGGTTTTAGTGCACGAGCAAAAAGAGTTGGAACGGAATGAAACTTGGAAGCCTTATAAGCATCGAAAGTGCAGCAAACATCATAACCGTATTTTCCCAATCATTTGGTGTTGCGTTATTTATCTTGAACAAAACCATCGTTTTCATCGATTAATCGCTTTTCAGTTACATCTACAAAAAATTTGTTAAAGATGTATATGTCTATAAATAAGCCCAATAACGCGCGTCGAATATCCGATTTTAACTTTTGCTGGCGATCGTGAAAGTCTAAAGTACAGTAAATCATGGAAAAAATAACAGCGTAATCTTGCAACTACCTCACAGCCACACTTGTTTTGTAAAGACAAAGACACGTGTCGTCTTTTTAGACAATCACGACTGTATGAATGGCAAAAACTTGCATTTGATAGTGACTGCAAGCAAAGACGATGAAACTGACGTCATTGGCTCTTCGTGCAGTCACATGACTTGCGTGACGTGTGTCGCGCCTGCACCTGCTGGAGGTTTTCCAGATTCTGCTCAAAACAATATTTGCTTGTTCGCTTGTCTTGGGAACGGCATGACAATAACTTGTTTCGAATACCCCTGGGTTAAATTGAATCTAGTACAAACCAGTGCAGTACTGGCTTTCGAAACGTAAAATGTTCTCAAAGTTTTTTTTTTCTTCTCTTGACAAAATATCGTGCAAAATGTCGCCATGAAAGCGAATTCTTACCTCTTGTAACAAAATCATTTGTAAGTGCAGCAGATGAAGAGAAACTCCCCAGATGGTGGATATACCTTTTTGAGCATATGTATAAACAATTGTCTAAATATGGAAACACCAGCAGAATGACTGATATGGTTTCAATCAAGGATTGGAAAAATGTTCACTAGATTGGTACAAATCACGCTGAGCGATGACTGATTCACGACCACTTTTAACTTATTTGCTGTGGAGAAATGGGATGTCGAATAAGTTTCAGGGTGATGTGGTTTATGGGCTGAGTGAGGAGTTAACTAGTGCACTGATGATCACAATCAAATATTGTGGTTGCTTGAATTGTTACTTGCCTTCGAGTAAAAATTTATCAACAAGCACAAACCGTTACCCTGCCCTTCTTCATGCAGGCACAAAATGTGAGTTGACTATAGCTGCTTGAAAATTTAGTGCTGGAATATTGTGATGATGGGTTGAAATTTCAGTAATCATTTCATGCCTTAAAACAAAAGAAAATGATCAGAAAGTACCTAACCGCGCTTTGGGTCGTCCCGGTGCGTTCACTGCGGAATTCTTAGTGCAGGAGGCAAATGGCGACAGAATGTTCAAAACAGACAAACCCACAAAGTCTCTTATCTTGCATGTCCAAATGGCACGTCTGCTATCGATTTTCTTTCGTTACTGAAGCGGCTTAGGCAATTCATTGACAAACTTTTTCTTCGGCCGGAAAGCCTTTCTCTCCTCTGCGAGCGCAGTAAACCGCAATCTCATCAACTGCGAAGCTGTAGGCTCACGCCTTGGGCCGTCTGGCTGGAACTTAAGACATATAAAAGGCGACGAACCTTGCTGCTCATCAGCAGAACTAGCTATCGGCTGCAGATGGCAGGTCGACCCAGGCATGACGTGCAGCACGACGGTCTGCATTGTCATTGTAGGTAATGGAGAACCGTGTGAGAGCAACTTCTGCGTAGAACTTATGTTAATTTCGTTTGCAGTAAACATTGCTAGATTTCAAAGAACGACTGCTGTGAAAAAAGTCAAGTGCACAAAGGGAAACGCCACGGTTGTCGGGCATTAGACGCAATACCTGCATTTGTGCGCCCCGCGTCAATTAAAAGGAGAGATGTTTGGTCGATTTTTTCGAAGAAAATGATAGGGGGCTCAATGGATCTCGAAGCGTGTCTGCCTAAAAATATGGGCCAGCATTATCTTTTAATTTTGCGCATCTGGTGATCGTAAATTTTTTCTTAACAGTGTTACAGTACTTTTAAAACTTTTCACGTGAGATATTTTGGCAAACACTCATTAGGACGTCAAAATGAATGCTTCTCGGCTAAACTCGCATTTGCTTCGATAGCACTTGGCGAAATCGTATAGAAATGGTGCAAAAATCGTAAAAACACGCAGACAGACAATTAGCGTTTGGTATTCGCTGTGAAGCAAATGCCACACCTATTGTTGGCTTATTACTTGGAAGTGAATTGCAGCTGGCTTTATGCGAAGTTGTGATATTACTGAAATTTCTAAGGTTTGTAGAAAGTGCCGTTCGGAAAGCCGCTCGACCTACTGATAGACTGGCTCGGTTGGCAGTGTCAACATCTGGCAAGGATCCATTTGGAATAACAATGTTGTATCCATACGGAATAGCAATATGGAATAGGAATGTTTTGCTCGAGGATTGTACGCTATTGACGCTGTTGATAGCAGTTCAGAGGACTAAAGTGTCTGTCGGTTATAGCTCCAAACATAATGTTGCACGTTGGTGGTGACAAGCAAAAACAATCTTGATGTCAAAAAACTTCCGACCAAAAATTTCTCAGCATCTATTCTTTTCCAACTTCGTGCAAAAGGCTTATAAGCTCATGAAATAAGTAGTGACTAATTTAGAGTAGTAACGCAGAGCATCACAAAGTTACTTGTATTTGATATTATTCATATTACTGCAGTACATTCGTCTATTGGCTGCGCGAATGCTACAATCGAGACGGTTAAAGTAGTTGCGAGATGTCAACAAACTGAATGCTGCAACTTTTCAGTGTTGTATGCAACTAATTGAGTTGATGTTGGTGTCAAAACTTCAAGCACTCAGTAACTTACAACTGTCGTATTTTCTTGTTTTGAAGACGGTGTGATCTAGATAATACTTATAGTAGTGGGTGCAGTCAAAACTGCTTGACAAAGTTATGTTGGGTTACTTGGTTCATCGTAAAATGTGAACTTGATGGTAGTCTTACGCAGGAACATGCAACGAACCGTTAAAAGTCTAAATGTTCTGCTTACGGGACAATATAACTCCATTCATTTATTATTTATAAATTAAAGGAACAGCAGTACAAGTGTGCATAAAGTTACTGTCACCGGCTTGGTTTTACAATGAAAATGGATTTGCCTTGCTTTAAGCGGCCTCCGTAGTACGAGTATAATACGTCCTTGTGTTTGAGCGGCCGTTTATTTCCAACAATGCTATCGGTTGTTGGAGGTAACTTGGCCTGCGAGTTGAGTAATGTTGGTTGTCGGCTTTCCGTCATCCAAAAATCTTTCAATGCTTAAATTGAGAACGGACTGCAAAGAAGCTATTGTCAGCTTTTGAGCGCTTGGGGCTACGCACGAGACGGTTCTGCATATGACCTAGCAAATCCTTGTCGTGACATTTTGCTTTCTTATGGCAGACTCTACTGCAACGCACTACAAAGGCGCGCTGTGCCTATAGGCTTTTTGAAGGTTTTACTTTGTTATTAACCTTGCCTGCTTTATCATTTGAGTGGATCAGCTTGAGCGATGAAGTTAATCATAGCAACGCTTGTGCTTTTATCAGGTAAGAAAAACAGCCTTCTTTGCTTTCTTCTGAAATTGCTTCTCTGTGGATGTAACCACCAAAGAAGTTAGAGATGGAATCTTGGCTTCATCCTGCGGTTTAAAACGAACCAACTCTGCGTTTAATTACAGTTATCTAACGACAACGCGGTAGATGTAGTGAATGAAAAGCATATCCATTAACACTTTCGCACCTCGACGACAATGTCAGCTGCAACCATGTCGTTGCATGAGTTTCATCCGGAAACCTGCGGTTTAAATAAACCGCAAACGGCGTTGGGACTGCGCTCATGAGAGATTGTCATTAAATTGCTTGAGCGAACCACCTCCAACGCTTGTTCACGGTTCTTGGTCTTCAAATGAGCTGCAGCAGTGCATAAATTTCTTCTTAATAACGGAACGTGGAAGCATCGACACTGTACAAAGTTTCCTTTGTGAAGCGCCAATGTGTAACTGAATTTTGCAATCATTTAAATAAATCGCCTGTGCTTATCGGAACATGTGGCGCGCTCTGCCGTTAATAAGTTTGCTCGGAGTCGCACCCGAAACCTTCAAGTTGCGTATGTATTTTGTCAACAGTGGTCATCTTCCTGCCGAACGCGGAAGCGCAAAGAAAAAAAGGCCAGTGCGATCAGCGTGGCAGGTGTAAATATGGGGGCTGGTGTGACAAATCAACCAACACTTGCAGGTGTAATTTTCAGTGTTCCTCTTCTCGATGGGGCAGGAAGCTTCACTGCGGCTTGGAAGTGAGTCAACATGTGGTGGCGAGTCTTGTTCATTGCGTTTTATGTTACATTCGTCCGCATAAGGAGTTGGGGCTTTGGGATAAAGCTTCGACTGTCTTCCGAACAAAAATGTGGTAACACCTAATTAACATATATCTCCATTGAACGTTGTTCCATATTGGAAAACGTTAAAATACTTAAAAAATGTAGCTGCAAAAGTCATTAACGTGGAAATGTTCGGCGTTTAGCACGGTACATATATTCCCACGATATATTATATTCCACGGTATGTTTTCTCCATACATTCCCACGGTATACTTTCTGACGACTGTGACTGCTCAGACGTACTGTTAGCTCTACCTTGCACGAAAAAATGGGTCCGTAAGGTACCGAACAGTCAGTTGTGGTCTTATTCGAAAAAAATGGTGTTTAAGCCATGGTTGTTTTAAGAAGCACGATGTGAGGAAGCATTCTTTCATAATACGATTTGGTTTGTTGTTCAGTTACGGAAATGTATGCCTAAAAACCTTAATAATTTCAAATAGACTTACGTTTCTGTCCCGATCTGATGTATTTTGACGTTACTTACAGCGAGGTGGACCAAGATTCTTCAGGAATGTCTGCCACTTGCTTGCCCATGCGTGCGAAAAGCAGACAGACATTCCCATAATTCCAATGGACTTTCGAAAACCAAAAGCTCTTCGCTGTAAAGGTAAGATGATTTTGATTTAGGCAACCGAACATGACCTTCATAACGGAGTTCATGCTCTTCATTGAAATTTTTGTGAAAGTTTTTTGCCAAAAATGATACAATCAGTTTAACTATTCAACAGCTCCCGTAAAGACTCAGCTCTGCCCGAGGGTCGAAGACTTTTTAGGAAGGTGCGGAGGTGGCTTCGGATTTGGTGGCAACCGTGAAGCTGGCATTTGCTTGATGGATAAAGCAAGTTACAAGAAGCGATGCCGGTGAGTATTGAAAATGTTGAAGATGTTTTTTGTAACCGCATGATTACGGCTCCCTGAACCATGATTCCTAAAGAAAAGTTTCTCATCAAAGGAAAACGCTTTTAACTTCGAAAAACACCACATTTCTTCACTAGCACTAAAAGCAATGATTTTTGTAAGGAGAGGTGCAAAAGAAGGGCAGTTCTACAGTTGAGAAGTGTTGTATGGTGTGGTTAGCAGGTTTCGGCTTAGTCACGTGACTGCACTAAATGATTCACACCAGCAAAACTTATAAAAGCAGTCCGTGAATAAACTACAAACCAGCTGTTCAGACTTTCGCTGACTTTCGACGACTTATTGGTGATTGATTCACTTGGTCCCTGCCCAGAACAAGCAGATGCGCGTAAAGTTGATTTCCAGTGCTAATGTCGGATCGTCTGGTTTTCCAGGTGCCCCAACGGACGGACTGGATACGAATGCCAGGCTAAGACGCTGCACGTGAGATCGGTCGCAGAGAAAAGTGACGAAACGATCGGCGTCCAACCGGCGCTTTCGCCGAGCAGTGCTTCTTCGGCGAACTGGCTGAACATCGCTGTGTTCGCTGGTGTTGCTTCCCTGAGCGTGATTGGCTGCGTGGCGCTCTTCGCGCGAAGGTGAGCACGAAAGTTATTTTTGCCGGGCTTGACTTTACTTCCCGAAACAAGCATGGCACCTGTTTAAGGTTTATTCGTTTGTTGCGTTGTAGTACGTGGCGCCGCGGGTGGTAGGTATGTGACGAGTCAGCGAATGCGTCCGTCTCGCCTGGCGTGTTGCCTGTGAACGCTTTCCAGACGCATCACACACATGGAACGTTTATTTAGCGTGTCTTTTGTATAATGCGCCTGTGTCAACAGGGGCTCGGTTGGCATAACGATCAGCTCTTCTCCAAATAGGTTTAAAGTTGTTCCGTGTAATAAACGCTGTGAAATAGCGAGTCTGCCATCACCGTCTAAGATTGATGGCCAGCTGGACGGAAACCATTCGCTGTAGCGCTTTTCCTTCCGTTTGCAAAAGTGATTCCGCTGATGAAGAGCCTTAGGCGTTTTTTCTTTCCCAACAACCTGTCTGGATTGAGTGACAAGCCATGGCGCGTCAAAACTAACTTCACAAACTTACAAAGAAACTAGGGTGAATCGTTGCCGTCATTATGATTGTATTTTTATAGACACGCAAATCAAAAGCGAAAGCCAACCATCGAAGACCACGCGAGTCCAGCAGATTACGAGCAAGCACCTGTTCGCGATTTGCGCGTCGCCGTTTGCGTCGACGCCGAGAACGAAAATCGCCGCGTCGACTCACACGGCGTTCATGGTGGATCGAATGTCGGCAACATCAATGGAACTTCTCATTCCAGACAGGAATCCTTCCTGGATGTCGCTCACCGGGACACACCGCATCGGCCGAGATTGGCCGGCGTTTCGTACGGCGTCAAATCTCTCGGCGGTGCCGCCGCCGAGCCGTTACGCACCGGCCACGAAATTCACGCCTTTCCGTCACAGAATGCCGTAACGATCAACAACCAGCTGTCTGTCAACGACGCCGCGCGATCGTGACGGAACACCTTTGAAAATCGTCAAAAAGCTTCAAACAACAAACAAAGCAGCTCTTTATAGTTCGCTTTACCTAAACTGTGTTTATTTATTGGTTTATTTATAGTGTTCTGAAGCCGAATTCCTTTGTACTTTTCAGCAAATATTACTTATTTACATGCGCCAGGCGCTCTGCGTTGTCTCGATATTTTATTTATTTATGTTTGATTCGCTTTATGTGTTGCGGATATCTTTACAAGCAAAAAGAACCATTAGTTAATGACGATAAAATCAAGTTTATCTTTTTTCTGGTACGTTTTAAGAGAATCTTGCTCCTAACAAACCTATCTGCGGTCTTTTTAGGATCATAAATATGTCTTGCACTTAAGTTATTGTTGTTAGTTTTGATTGTTCATTTTTTTGTTCGTGGCGCAAACATTTTATTCCGCTTGCCGTTTTCGTTTGACGATTCTTTCTTTCTTCTTCGCCCGATCAGTGTTATCGCTTTTCTTACGATCGAACCCATTTCCTGCTCTTGCTGCAAAATACATTATCTGCGTTTTTTTCAAAGCTGTCTCGAGCATGCCTGGTTCATCGAAACCGCTTATTTTGCCCGGCGAGTGGTCGATTTTGTCAAATCGTGAAGCTTTTTCGATCAAGCTGTCGATGCACAGTTACGACTCAAGAGAAAATTCAATGTCCGTAAGGTCAAAGTCTACCTAACAGGGGAATCGGTTTTGCCTGAAGCGAGGCAAGCTTGTTCTAAGTCATTGTCAGCTGCCGCAGTAAATCGTTAAAAGTACGTTTCACTCAGTTATTCTTACAGTTTTTGGATGTCTAGGTACCCAGGTGCAAGCACTTGAAACTGGCTCAGAGGTATGAGATGGCAGGGTGTTCCTGAGGTCTGAGTCACAGGCAGGATAAATAACACCGAAGGCCTTGAACGTGCAAGTAGATGTAACTGTTCGAATGATTAAAAACATCGGAATTGGCGATTGGTTTGCACGTTCACTTCAAGAGAACGCGACAGTTGTTTGTGGTTTACACCTTTCGATGCCAGAAAGACAGATGTAGAACAGCAGCTTTGCTAGCAAAATTTAAGTATTCAGTGTTCCGGCAGCACCTTCGCTGTGNCTTGGCAGTTCATNTATGGAAGAATGCGTGTCCACCTCGGGTCAAATTGCAGTAACAGCCAACGAGAAAGCAACTGCGATTTTTCAAAACTTGCATATTTTGCTTAATTTTTGGTACTACAGAAACCTCTGCGACGTATAGACACCGTAAAGGTTTCCTTTATCGTTAAACTGTTCACAAAATATGCGAATTGCACCGTTCCAGATTAATCTCTATTATGAACGGTTATTGCGTCAAGATATTTTTATTTGTTTCTGCTTTGCTCAACGTATCGATGCAGCCTTATGACAAGATTTCAACAGAATATCAACTCCATCTTTTGAATCATTAAAGTGTTTGCGTTGATAAATTGTGTGATGCAGATTAGCAATATGAATTTAAAATAACCCAAAACTCTGAAAGACTTTCAAAGCATGCGGCTCACAATTAAATAAAAAATGGACAACAGTTTTGGTACAAACTTTAAACAAATGTAACGCCAGGGACGTATATTTTAAACAGTGAATATCAGTAATAAATCAAAAAGAAAATAAGAGACTCGTCAAATTTCTGAATAGCCGCAAATTTGAAATTATTTGATAAAACGTTTAATTGTAGCTTAGCCTCAACGATACGAAACAATTTTTTTACAAATGTAACATGTAACCTTCAAATTTCGTGAAATGCGATACCTGACGGTCAGAGTGCCCTCCTCTCAATCGAGAGGTAGGGTGAGCCACTCAGCGATAGACCGTGTCATTTTTTGGGCATAAGCGACAACCTAAAACCGTTTGGCAAGAAGCGAAATTTACCGTGTAAAGCTGCACAGCACCCACAGTTTTTTCATTGACGGCAGTTGGCGACAGGCCGAGCCTGAATTGTTAATTTTGCTTCTTTCGGGGGGGGAGGTATGGAAATATACAAAATTTAGTTGTATATTAACTGTCAATCATGGGAAGGCAGATCATTTGTTACCTTTTTAAAATATATTGTGGAGTGAGCGGAATGTTACCCTGTTGTTTCAATTACTTTGTAATTAAACACAAACACAGTGTTTATGTGAATGTTTTTACTCATCTAAAAAATTTTTGAGTTCTTGTCACATTTCAGTTTCATTATGCTCACTTTGTAATCCCTCCGGAGTGTCACAAGTGGTTAGCGGTGTCAATCCTCGCTTGCTTACGCCGTGGGCCACGCGGCTACTTTCACTGAGCATGTTTTTGTTGACGGCGAGTCGACGGCAGCACCACACGCGAACCTTTTCGTTGTGCCTACCAATCGACAGATCTCAAGTACTGTTATTCAAATCTCCGGTATGACCCGACCGGGAATCGAGCCAAGTCTACCAGTTTTAGTGGTCCGCGCTTAACCCACTGTACGACTGAGCGGGTTTGTTCTTGGCATATTACATCTAAAAATAGGTTGGTATACGTTTATCATTTTTAATCGTTGTCAGATTTCACAATGATTCTATTGAATCTAGTTACGTTTTTGCCTGTTTGTTTACTTACTGCACCGTCCTTTTGTTGAATGATATTGAATTCCCAAATTTACTTTACTTGCTGCAGTAAAAAAGACAAAAGGCAGCTCGACTAATGACTTCTGCGTAAATGCTAAACGCACTCAGTGTTTATTCGATTGTAAGTCGGGGTTCACATTGGTTATTCATCATTTCATGCGAGTTACAATCAAGAGCCGCCTACATTTTTTATCCAAGTTTTTCTGACGCTTTTACTTCCCTTTGGTACACTATCGACCAAATTCCCTTTTGCCTTCTTCAGACTTCTGTGGCAAAGTAGGTCAATAGATCTGAAGATCCAAAAGAGGTCAACAGATCCATATGAGGTGTAACAGTGACCGTGCCTGTATGTGCACGCACACGACCGGCATACAATAAAAGAAACAAGAAATGTCAACGTGTGCCCCATCACATCAGCGGGCATTGTGATAACTGCAGGACATTGTATCAATCGTAATGCGGTACGGTAGGTTCACACATCACCGTCAGCATTGTGAGGATGGTGTCGCGAGGTTAAATGTTTAGTAGACCAGTGGTTCTTAACTTTTCCAACCCCGGAGATTCCTATTCCTAAATATATTGGCTTGGGGACCCTCGTCTGCGGTAATGTCATTACTCAAAGTGGTTGTTGTTGTTTTTCGTGCATCTGAGGGTTGAAAGAAAACACTTTGGCATTCTTTCTGGGGCAGCTCAGATTTTTCATTGGGGATCCCGGTAAGAACCACTGCACTGCGCGTTATTGTGCAATGCACTTCACAGATGACGTGAATAATAAGGTAAATATATGCACAATTTGATATTGTCTGCTGTTTGGGATATTGTCGTGGCAAAATTATCGCAGAGGCTAAGTAGGCTACGCTATGTTCAAGCGCGGCTTATATTCAAGGCCGTCTTAAGTTAATGTTTAACAACATTTCATGCGACTTGCGATCAAGGGTAGCTTACAAAGCGAATAAACATGGTAGATGAGAAGGCCTACAGTACATAGGTAACTTTTGATTTTGAAAATAGGCCCGTGTTTAAATCCCGAACAATTAAATATGTGTCCAAGATAACAGTTTTTAATATGTATTCTAAGAAAAACACGGTTTCGTTGGTTGAGCGTCTTTCTATCGTGATGTACAGAAGATTTAAATTGAGGTCGTTCTATGTTTGCCCACAAACAACTTTCATAGGTAGAACGTAGCTTGAAGCCGATTTTGCATGTGCTATAATTTTATCGCTCGTCTTTTCTTATATCCTTTGTATCCGGGAAATATTTTTAAGTGAGTTAGCCAAATACGGTGTAGGAAAGCGTAAGAAACGGTTCACTGAAGAAGAAGCTGATGATACAAGTGCAAACATTTTCCACCTCTAAAACCAGTAGTAAACGGTTAGATTTGGCGTTACTTTGAGTTCGTACTATGATTGCTGAAGTAAATCAGTGGGGCAGGACCACCTGTCTGTGATAGGTCAATCATTTACTGCATGCTTAAGGCAGTTGATGAGATACCAATATCATGCATAATAAAATAGCGCCAAGTAAACGCTTGGGCTAACCTCAATAAAATTCTAGCCCTCTAGCACCTAAGCTGTCAACAACCACCAATTGAATAGTTAGATACTCGTCGCACAACTGCATCTTTATGATGTGAGGTTGTAAATATTTGTCCTTGTCTGATAGACACTCTGCATTAACTTGGAGGTTTTTCTGTACTCCACAAAGCAGTACAAAAATGTTTATGCGAGATGTCTCTGGTTAATGGAATTCCTTTGAAACAAAGTCAGGGCAAGGTATTGAACGAATACAAAACACACTGTAGCAGGTCTATCTTCAAATAGCGCAGATTGACTGGTTTGTGTAACTGTGAGAAACTTTCAGCATTTACTATCGATTAGTAGGTACGAACTGTTTTTTTATCAAACGGAAATTACGTCCAGCGAAAAATATCAAAATTTATCTGGCCTCCAGTCAGTATCCCATTTTCAGACAGTATGTATGTACGGAAAGCTTGTAAAAGTGTTTTGATAAACCTGGAAAAACATGAAAACAGAAATTTCTGTCAGAAGTCAAAATACAGCAAATCCATAGCGGGAGATGTTGTCATCCACAGACAAAGGTTAAAATTATATAAGATGCACTCTTCGCTTTATGTGTGAAGTGTTTATACCCATGAAATAAGCATTATAAATATCCTCTTTTTGTTATATCCACATATCCTTCTGAAAATATATAGAAAAAAATCAGAAAAGTTAAAAAATTTGAAACTGATATCTGTGAAAGTCAGGTTTAACCTTTTTAACTTTTTCTGATACTGGTTTTAATCTTGTTGGTATTTGACGTGAAAACGCAGCAAAAGTATTTTTTCAACGACTTCCTGTCAATTAGAAGCTCTAATTTGCTGCAAGCTCTCGAGGAATCAACCGACTGCGTTCTGCTTTCATGACTTTGCGTTAATTCAAACTTGCACGCGTCTGTTTTCAAGTAACTAGTCGCCACAGAGGCGACTAAGTCGAATAAATCAGCAAATTTTTAAAAATAGGAAATCAACTTCGCGTAACTGTACGCATCCTCAGCCCTCAAATCTTATTCGAATTGAATCTTTCGAGATCCTATTTGAGAGCTTATAAAAATCTGTTAGAATAAGATTTTAGGATTGAGGATGCGAATTGCCTTCCTGGCTTTGAGTGTTTTGAATTCTATGTGCACCACCTAGTGGCGAAAATGACTATGTGACAAACAGTGCCACCGTGTGCTTAGCAATATCTTTTTAATGGCGCGAGTCAATGGCGGTGTAGTGGTGTCTCAACCTTAGTAAATAGCAAACAAAAATGTCAAACAAATTTTTATAAGAGTAAGGATTTCAAGTTTGCACAATGCCATATAAGACGAAACACAGGTTTTGCAAACTGCTTGAGTTTATCCGGACTCTAAATCCTGTAGTATGGATATTATTCTAACTCAAAATGTTTTTGCTCATGTTTGCAAATTTTACATTGAGAAGTATTTTTTTACGCAAGGGAGTAAACAACAGTTTTGTGTGGATGATTTTGGCGAATGGGTACGGCGCAATCTGCTAAAAAACGAAAAATACTTTAAACCTTGCAAACGGTATTGTGATAGTTTGGCTAGTTCAAAATTATTGTAAAAGATGTCACAAACTTCAGAATACACAGAAAGGAGCTGAAATTTGAAAAACACTGAGATCTACTAGATCAAAGCAATTTTCTTTGTTTTTAGTGTTGAGGTATAATCAAACAGCTGACTTTATTCGTTTAGTGAAAGTTCTAAAAGTCTCCTGCAGCTCCAACTTCTTGCAGAGCTTTCCATCCAACGTATCGCGAGGTGTAAGCCGCTATTTTACTCCATATATATGGCATGTTTTTAATTTTTTCTGCCTTGAAAGCGCCTTTGCTATAAACGCTAAGATTTTTGACACTTTTTTGTTAGTTTCATTGCTTGGTGAATTAATGGTAAAGTTTAATGCATCGTTTAGTCACCTTAATATTAGGACTTAATAAGTTATTATCCATGTGGGGTTGAACTGTGTATTATGATAAAATTTACTAAAATCTTTCCAGTTTGCATAGGATGCCATCTATTGACTTGGTTAACATTTGTGGGCAAAATTTAGATAGATTTCGCCCTTTACAACAAAGTTATGCCGTGAGTTCCTGGTATTTGTGACAGTAGATGTTCAATTATGTAACAGCATGATGTTCGTAGTCAATTCGTAAGTTGAATTCCAATTCGAGAAAAAGCTTTAAAAGTCACATAAATATTGCTTAACTCTGAGCGAAAGTTCAAAATTTTGAATTTTTTTCTAAATATCGGTTAACTTGCACCATTTTCATATTTTGCGCAAAGAGGTTAATCTTGAAATGAGGTATGTCTCTGACAGGTAAAGTAAACAGATATACACTTTAGTTGCATGTTACACTTTTCTTGGCAATATGATGAAATAGCTGAAATGTTTTTGATTCTGCCAAGTTTTCCGCATACGACCAAGTTCAGAAGTGTTGCCTGGTTAGTGAAAGGAACCAAGCCCTATTGAATAAGTTCGGAAACAGTTTTATCAGTGGCTTGCCAAGGACAAATTGAAAACGGTACGCTTATCGCAAACAAATAACAAAAGAAACATTTGAAAAGGCCGAAAGTAAGGATGATACTTAGCTTTAACCAAAATAACGTTTCGCTGAAATATAATAAATCTTTTCATTCCTTACATTTTATGGCGCTTCGACTTTACAAATACCTTGTTTCAAGCAAAACTGCTACAACGAGATCAAAAACTTACTTACAAACGTTGATGTAACAAAGTGAGGACGATTTGCTGAAAAATCTGCATAGTCTTCGCTAATTGTCAGTTCTTCGTGAGAGCTGTGCTAAGCTGAAAAAAATTGTTGAGTTTAGTTACGTTGAACCATACAACGATATCAATCACTTCACATATAACTTATTACCTCAAAGAATATTTTTGGGCTTTGGCAATGCTTTCAAACTCAAGATCTTAAATTCTTGCTTATAGATTTATTTAAAAAGTGGTGGAAAAGGTAAAACCTGCAAATTGAATCTCACAAAAACTACGTTTTAAACACGCACTATGGCAAGCATTGTGCAGTTAATATCTTTTTGTATGCTGTCTATATTGACAATGCAGACCAAATTTGCAGCAAGGTGTTGTGCTTTTCGTAGTATATAGTGGCCACTCTTAAACTTCCTTTATTATTTGTCACATCTGATTGCTCTTGTCAAAAAGACATTCATTTAAACGTCGCTTATGACGCAATTGGTTAATTGCTATCTTTAACCAAAACAGCACGACTTGGGGACACACAACACTTTTTCAAGATAATGATTATTATCACCAATTTTGTGCTGGACATTTTGATAATTGTGGACTCATTGGATTATACGGGCTTTGTGACGCCATCACTGTAATTGCTACGAAGTTTACTAGCCTAAACCTTGCCGTTTCTTAAAAAATCGACACTGTCGGAATAACTCTTAGGCATGCGATGTGTGCTACACTACTTGTTCTGTGTGGTGAGGCTAACCTTCCTGTATTCAGCTGCAGCAACTTGTCCTTTGTTGATACGTCATAAAAGTTTACACAAGCTGTTTCAAATGGCAGTTCGAAGAGCTGCATGCGTCCCTCAACCGGGTTTATTGCAGTCCCGCGACTTTTTAAAAACAAACGCACACAACAAAAAACTAAAAGACACACTTTTGTGGAAAGGGTCAAGCACGGCACTACTATCAACTGTTTTTTTGTTCTCTTTTTCCAACTTGCGTTAGTTTTGTGCCCAACATACGTGGACGCAAAAATACTCACAAGACTACCTTAGCAAGAAGTGTTGCATTGACAGAAAATTGACAGAATACTGCGTGAGCCCTGATCGAAAAGCAACCTTCTTGGAATAAGCGACCTTTCTGCAATAAATATTTCGATCATTTCGTGAGCCGTGATTTTTTGACCATTGTTATCAGTTGAAAGCAGGGCGATTTAATTCTTCACTGTTTTCACCAGAGATACGGTTGAGGACATATTTTTCGGACGATAAAGATGTGACTGACTGCGCTAGAACTGCTACAGCGGCAATGCCTGTCAGTAGCAGGCAGCATGACAGAGAAATATGGCTGTGTACATGTTAACATGTTACACATGTATCACGATGTGGCTGTTAGTCATGAAAAGTAGTTTGGCAAGATATCATTACCATTATGTGACAGTTGAAACAGGTTATTTTACAAATTTTGTATAAAAACCTTAATGCACTTTTTTTAACATTTGCATGGAATTAAATTTACTTCAAGTGATTTGACTAAAATAGTATTAAGAAAGTACTGTTTTTATTAAAAATAAAGTGGATCGGTTACTTGTTAATATTGGTTAGAGCCAAAATGGCTGATGGTGAACAAATCAGGTTGTCTGATCAACAGGAAAATCTTGCTTATTGTATCAACTGGAAATAATTCACCGGGTGCTTATCAACATTATGGAAACCTATGAGCAGTGCAAGAACATTTGCAAAGAAAAGCTGAACGCGCATGCCGGAAGCTAGTTTATAACAGTGCTGCGAGGAAAAAGACACAAGTTATCAAGATTTTTTATTGCATTGCTCTGCAGCTAATGAAAGCATTTCAAATCTGAAGATCATCGTCGAAGTCCATTAAAGTAAAGATGAAGGATGTTTGTTTCAATAAAAAAGTTCTTCCAGACCAACAGTTTAAAAAAAGAAAAGGTGAAATATAATACTTTGTTAATAACAATTTAACAGGAGCTATCATAGAGCCACTTAAGATGTTAATATGTGTCTTGCTTTTGAAAGGTCCCAAGAGGTATACGTGTTTATGGACTAAACGGTGAAGTATATCGCAGAAAAAGAACTATTGCTTTCTAATTAGACCCACAGAACATATTTCGAAGCATTGCTATGTTTTTTATCACTAAGATGGAGGTTCAATGCTGTGATGCTGGAAAGAATCTTCAGCTGATGATCGTTTAGTTTTTAATTCTTAGCAGTAAATGCAGCTTCTGCATCAAAACGAACAGTAACTGTGATAACAATCCGATTCTTGTATTTACGCTCAAAGAATTTTTCTGAAGTTCACACGGTTTAAGGTAGATTTTCCCAACCATTTCAGGTTTGCGGCACCCTACAGGAAAAAATAAAATTTGCTGCACCCAGTGGCGAATCCATTGCAATTTGCTTTAAGATTTGATGACGTTTCGGAAATGTGTTTTTAATGATATATTGAAAAACGCTTTTTATTGCGGCACCCCTTGGTATTGCAAATGGCACCCTGGTTGGGAACCACTGGTTTAAGGTCACATACAATGAAGTGCTTAATGCAAATATCAGCACTTCAAAAATTTCAAAAACCAAAGTGGTTTTAATGTCATGGGCTTCGGAAGGATTTTTTTCAGTAGGGCCAATAGTGGATTTTCCCAAGGGAGTGGACAATAGGATTTTCCAGGGGAGGGGGAACAGTGGTGAAATTTCATTTTACCTATACTTCGAAACTAAGAGAAAAGCATAATTTTACTAAAAAATCAATAGCAAAATATGAAATTTCAAAATCCAGGAGGGCATTGCCCGCCCATTCGACGCCCATCTTTAATGTCGTGTAGTATAAAACAACCACCNGTTCNTGTTTCGATATGACCAATACTTAAGAAAATTGCTTTTAAAACAATCACTTTGCTGTANAGTGGGAAAAGTGACTACATGTTAAAATCCTNGCAGTTTATGCGAGCTGTTGTTCTTGCACATATAGATAGTTAGAACTGGTACAAAAATGAAGAAAGTTTTTATAGGATGGCTTATCCTACATTTACAGCACTCAGAAATGCTCTACTAATCTCTTACAGAAATTGTAATCATTGCAACTTTGAACTTTTTTCAATGGTATGGTTTGGTAAATATTGATTTTAAGATGAATGAATGTTGTAAGCAGTGGTGGGTTTAAGGTTGGGGGCCCGAGGTAGGACTAAAAGGGGGCCCCTTTGATGACGTCATCATACTCAGCCAACAGTGATAAGCACTTTTGATCAAGCCTAAGATACGGCAAGCGAAGGATAGGCTACGTTCCTCAGACTACGGGATGACTGACATAGCAAAAGGAGAAAATGCAAGAGCGTTCATGATACAAAACTTTGAGTACACTAAAAAGTGGGAAGACAAGGCTGGCAACACATAAATGTTAGGCAATAGCAAGTTGGTATCGCCACCACTTCTTTATTTTCACGGCCCATTTCTGCATTCACCATCAATGAACTACAAAGTTTACCCCTTTGAAAGTTTCACACTTCCCCTTTGATAAAATGCTTGGTAGGTGGTATCCTGAATTTGTTCACATTCATGTTTTTATGGGAATAGATGAAACCATATACAACAACCAAGAAGATTTAAAACACTAAATTTGTGTTAAATTTCATCATTTAACTACACATAGCATACAACAACATCCAACCTGACATTTGTTTGGAAAGTTTTGAGGCTGGATGAGTCAAGGCTGCCCTCATCTTGCATTGACACTAGTTGTTTGAAAAATGTGCAAAAGTAGGAAATAATTATTTCCTACTTTTGAATGTAATGATGAATTATATAATTCATCATTCATCATATAAACTTTTGAATTATATAAAATTATATAATGAAAAAATTCATCATATAAACTTTTGAATTATATAATGAATGACGAATTATATAATTCATCATACACCTTAACGCAAACATTTCTAGCAAGTAGCCTACACAAATGATCCGTGCTAAGAAAAAACAGTTTAAGTTATACTGGCTAAGAGCTGGCAAAAATAACTTTAACATCATCTAGCAAGTCTACCTTAAACCAATCACTTACTAGTCAAGCTTCAAATAACCTGTGATTTCGAGCATGGGTTAAATTCAAACCACCTAAAATACCTGAAATATCTGTAGAAAAAATGAGTACTCACAATACTCAAAAAACGCCATTTCTGCTACTTGATAAGAAGCATGAATGTCGCTTTGCTTATTAGCAGTTTTTCCAGCACAACAGCAAAAATACAAAATTACTTGTAAAATAAAAAGAAACTGTTCTATAAATTAAAAGATGTAGTATGGTCACGGTCACTGCTATAACAATTGCATGTTGTTTTTTATTTTCTGATGGAAATGTTTCCATAGGTACAACATCACAAGAAATGAGAAATGTTTCTAACCTTTTCATTTCAGAGACATAAAAAAGAAATCCTTTGATAAAAATATGAACGTTCTAAAGCATGTATTTACAGGGTGACACAAAAAAAACGGTCATCACCTAAACTTGAATAACTTTTGCAATAATTAATCAATTCCTTTTATTTTTCAGATTTACCAAGTAGAATTAACGTTCTAAGAGTCTACCAAATTTGACCTTCGAGATGCCATGGACTACTG
>JGI24158J21664_10000338_pt1 | contig 40333 bp, 21 predicted proteins | sample Ectturendosymbi3_FD_21664 | JGI IMG/M metagenome (IMG submission 21664) | reverse complement strand
GCTCTAATGTTCGCAAATGGTTGGTTTACTGCATGCGATGGCTTTTATGGTGCTTCTGCTTATTGGCTGAGTCATATGAAACAATAAACCATTACCATTACACGTTTGTGAATATGTGCTGAATGCAAAATGCAATATACGAACAATCGAAAAAAATTCAGCACCGGTATTGTTGCCTTCGCGTGGCAAAAGCTGCATCATATAAGAGACAACAGTAAATCTAACATAGCATAAGTGGTGCGTACGTTCGTCGTTCAGCCACTACTGTAAATGTAGGGGATAGACCAAAAAAAACTGTATAGCTGCCCGCGATTTTAACCAGACGATTAGCATTTTAAAATTTGGAAAATGTTCTTATCTGAAAAACTAGACGAGGACTCCCAGTTCAGTCCCTTTTTGTTTGAATTGAGCGGGGCTTGAAATTTGAAGAATGGCAAGTTACATTAGTTGACTTACAGTAGATAAATAAACCAAGAAGTAATTCAGCGGAATTTTGTTTTGTTTCAGCAAAAGAGTATGCAGCAATCCTTGCCTTGAAAGACAACAACCCCTGTGCCATGAAGCTGATGCATGTTGCAATGTTGCCGTGGCACCATCAGCACAATGCTTGTACCGTTGCGTTGATACTGACCAGATTACACAGGACCACTGCTGGGTCCTTGGTGCTGGTGGCAGCGGCCAAACGTTGTGGTAACGCTTTACACTTAGAGCAAGTCTTGATTGTTCTGTTCGTGTGATTTGTCACTATCAGCTCGTTTTCTTTGGCAGAGCTGTGCTGCATGCTTCTTTTCCGAAAAAAATTTGCCTGAGCATTCGCTCGCTGCATTTCCCCAAGTTAGAAAATATCCACGCTATGGTAACAAGACACGCATTACTGTTCCTTCTGTAACGTCACTGATTATATTGTTACCCTTGATCAAAACGCGAAATGACACTTTGTGGTTTTGTGTCTTTTTTTAATTCGTCGAATCGGAAATTATGTTATCCAATCTCTGCTATTGGTCGTTCACAAGCCAATCGCTCTTCGATGCAGCCTGAGGTTTTACTCATCGCCGCAGGCAACTTTCTCAGACACCGTCGGATGACCAGACACACCTGATTAACACGCATGACTCTGGTGGTGGCAACGGACTAGACCTGTTGTTATTATTTTTTGTCATTAATCGTGTGGTGTGGTTTTCCTTCGACCGGTACTGTCATGACACTCCTCAAGAGACCCTTGTATCGTGCGGTTCAAAGTTCGCGCTTTGTCGTGCGTGTTTTTTTCGTTCTGCGGGTTTCCGATGTTTCGTTAAAGTTTTTTAATAATAAAAATCATTTCGATGCTGCGTGGGCGTGAAGCTGATCCACCTTCTCCGGCAAAGCTGTTTAATTGCTTCCGCTGGAGGCACCGCTGAGTCGATATGTTGCGGGTCATTTGCGTTCACATCTGAAGCCCTTTCGGAAAATATCACAATGAGTGAATACCAGCATTGCAATATCAAAATGGTAAAAATGATCTTTAGAAAATCAGAACCCACTCGCGTATGCGTTGATCAAGTGTCGGACGTTAGGGTATATTCGAAAATTTTGTAAGTTGAAACTCTTAAAAGTTTAACGTGCTGGGAAAGCTGAGTTGTTGTTACCGAGTCGTTTGGCACAAATTTCTTGCTGCATCTGTTGTGCTTGGGGTCTGGCGAGGATTTTCTAGTTTAATGTCCTGCAGTCAAATCTAATCAAGCGAAAGCAGTAGACCGCCGGCTGTGTACACTTATCAGGACTCAATGCATCGCGTAAGCTTCAAAGCGATGGAGTTGGTAGTGGTGCTCTGCGTACCAGGCCCGTAACCGTGGGGGTGTAGGCCTGCAAAATATTTTGTCCCGTCTGGAAAAATGTGTTGACCATAGTTTAAAAAATTTGGGCCACTCTCATTTCGCCACCCCTGGTGTCCCAAGCTGGTTACGGGTCTGGTGTGTACCAGGGACGGGACAAGAAGCACGTTTAGCGCCCCCATATTCGAACCTAAGGTCTTTCGGGAGCAAATGCATTGCATTGAAAAAAGTACTTGCGACATTACATTTGCTTCCGAAAGACCTCAGGTTCGAACATGGGGGCGCCATCTAACCTCAATCCAACTTGTTTTTAGCTGATAATCTCGGGCGTGCATACACTGTAGATTTTCCCAAATGTGGATCGCAGTAAACCGACCGCAAGCAAACCGCGTGAATCGATGGGCGACGTCTTGCTCTCGGTTAAATAAGAAGAGCACTGTCTCGTATATTCAAGTTTGGTTTAGATCTTTTGTATGTCGCGCTCGAACTATGTAACAGCATGTTGTAAAATCAGGTGGCTTAGACACTTTTACAAAACAATGCTCGACCTTCAATAGAATTAACGAAGAGGCTGAGATTCTGTTAAGGATGAGTTTGATTTCGCGTTCCGAAGGCACGGCAAGTCGTAGTTGCACCCTGCGGCGAACCTAGCCACTCTGTGGCATATATTCAAAATGCATTAACTCCTTTTCTTTGCGAAGCCCAAATGAAAATTTAATTAAGACTAATACCAGATGAAAGCCTTTATCGCATTCATCGCGTGCAATAAATCTCAAGGGGCGCGTGGCGGGCGAACCAGTCAACTTTCCAGGCGCGAACAGGAGATATTTGTGACGTCAGTCCGCACAAACATGTTCCCGCTTCTTGAAAACACAGCCAAGCAATGCATAGGCTGTTTACGTGTCTGCTTGCTGTGGGGCGAGGTTAGGCCGACCATATAAGTCAGTGATGAATAGTGCACGTCCGCGAATTTCCCCTGCTGTGGAAACTGGCGTTGGTCGTTGTACAGTGGTTAACGCTTGCGCAGATAAGACCCTACTAGACCTGTTTTCCGCGACCGTTTTTCACTCAAGGCACTCTTAAAACGTCCCAACATTTTGCGGCACACCTAGACCACAAATGCAAGCAATACACAACACTTCATAGTAATCTATCTTGCGTTATTTGCGCCTGTTTCAAAATGAGCACAATCGCTGTACGTTAGGCTCAGTATTTGAAAGAGCTCGAAGTTCTTCAACGTCTTTAAGCACTGATCGTTTGTGATCAAGAACAAAGATGAGAAACTTTGCTCACACAAGTTGTAGTGAAAAAATTGAAGAAGAATTTCAATAGCTACTTCCGAAATTCGCTTATATACCTCTTAAAAACAAATCCAAAACCCTCCACATGGGACATTGCTGAGTTTTAATCTCAGAGTTCCGTATTTCGTAGTTCAAGAGTGTTTTTTCTAACAGGCATAAATATTCTTACGTTGACATTTCAGCATTTGCCGAAAAAGGATTTCGGATCCAACCACAATGTTTCGTATTAATTGCGAGAAAGCAACGGTCATATTTCTGATGTAACAAAGTTAAGTGTTCTTGGGCCAAACTCACCACAAATACTTTCTCAATAGTTCTGTTTTGATTGCTTCTTGGAATCATTTCCAGTGATCCCCGTTCCCCATGTTAACTCAGTTTTCTGGAGTACAATTTTCTATTTTTAAACCTTTTACCTTGTCAGAACATGTTAGTAAATTTACATTTTTGTCTTGCATTTCAATGTTTATTTCACTGCAGTATTCAAATATTTCGGTCCTGTCTGCACGTTTAGCAACCCAACGATCATCTTCAAAGGTGTTTTTACAGATGATGTTTGTTCTGACTTAATACGAACTGACTTATTTCATGCCGGAGCTCGAAGAGTCTTGCGAGAACTTCGCCCCGTGAACCCCAACGCACAGTCGTTTGAAGCAGCAGTGATTGATATTCTGGTCCCATATCGTCGCATAGCAAAGAAAAAATTCGTGAAATTCAGGGCTCTTGCTTTAACAAAGTTGACAATGTGGATACAGTCTTTCATCGTTTCTGACAATTCCTTTGGTAAAACTTTGATCATCAGAGATTCCCTCAGGTCCGTAGCCATGGGTGGCATAGCCTCCAAAACGTTGTTGTGCCCATATAAAATAATTTTAAACAAACAATAAAAACAAAAATCTTGCCACCCCTAAAAATGTATTTTGTCCCCCAAACCTTAAAACCTGACAATGGGCCTGGCTTCCCTATGTAAACAGCATTGCGTAATTTGCATGGCTGGATTTTGATGTTACACTAACGCAGCAAAGTCTCTAACTTCGCAAGCCATTATTGCTTTACGCCAAGCTTAACACGTGGTTGTGAAAACTTTAATTCTGACTTTACGAAAACGGCATCAATCCGCAGTGGGAGTCTAGCTAGGGTTTGAGGCAGCGAACTGTAATGCTCATATTTTCTGATGAAATTGTCCCGCGGCACATCAAGTACCGTCTCACGGCACACCGATGTACCGCGGCACGTCGGTTGCGGAACGCTGTGCTAGACGACAAACATTGCTTGTGATTGCAGCAAATCTATTATTGCTGACGAGTCTATGCTACGTATGTTACTCCCACTAAGTTCTACTTATTTTTTTTCTGTAGTACGAAATGTCGGTCGTGGTCGCTTGCAAAAAAAGTCATTTAAGAAGCAGATTTTCTACGGAAGTAAGAAAATGTAGATGACTCAAAACCGGAAAAAAATTTATGTTCATAAAATTCTGCTGTGATGTTCAGCAATTATGACCAATTGTGTGCTTCATGGAAAAAGGGTCCAGCGCAAACGCTCATAACTGAAGGAAACCGCCCTTTGAGAAGTCTTGGACACAAACGTGCTCTAGAAGGGAAACCCTCAGTTGCACCTTTGCTTGAAGGCGCTCCGCATGCTGGAGGTAATTCCCCCAAGTAGTGATTCAGGCCCGCAACCAGGGGGGAAACCGGACAATTTACCTCATCGAAAATTTTTAAAATATGTTTAGTTGTTAAGTGCAACAACAAGTTACAATAATTTTGCCCCCAGAAATATCAGTTGGTTGCGACCGCAGAGACCCTATAGCCATTAAAAACAATTTCTTGCAAAGTTAGATATTTAAAAGTTAATTCTGGAAATTTTCCAGCGTTTTCGGAGGTTATTTTCTACTACTACGGAAAGCACGCCGGCCTAATAATTTAAAATTGCATTCACAAAATAACGATTTTGAGAAATCTGCAACGCAAGCGAAAAAGCAAGCGTTTGCGTAAGTGTCGTCGCGACTAAATTTCGCACTCAGAGCAGTAATAAACCTTATCAGGAGAGATTTTTAAGCACAACGACCGCATCGGCACAAGACTTCTGTAGGCATTGGCACACCGATGTCAGCAGAAATGCCAAAACAAATGTCTCAAAATAGGTGTTGCGCAACAGCGAGCTGCGCTGTTGGAACTACCCGGCACTGTCACTCAAGACGCATCACAACTTTATGGTAAAATCGGCGCAGGCTGTTAATAATTCTGTGCAGTCCAACCCTACCTTCACCCTCAGGCGAAAAGCACTTGATGTGTGCGTTGTACGAATCGCGAGCCTCTTCTCGCTCCTGGGCATGTTTTGTTTAACCTGGTACTGCAGATACGTTTTAGGTTTTAGCCTTCGACATAATGCTTAGGAATTCTTGCTAGAAACGCATTTTGGGATATTAATTTCCTCTCGCTGCAGCTGCCGTAAAAGCGTTCAAGGCGTCCTTGGTTTTGCAAGCATGTAGCATTTGTGGCTTTGAATAGGCCCGTAGCCAGGTTTTAATGTTATGGAGGCAAAATAAATTTTCGGGGGGAAAGAGTTTTATTTTTATTATAGGCCTATGTTTAGAACAAATTTTTCTGGGCACAACACAATATGGGGAACTGTCCCCGAATGTCCTTCGTGGCCACAGGCTGCAGGATTTGAAAACGAAGAAATACTGTTTCAGAACCCTAAAATCTACGAGACGTGTGTTATTTTTTGAAGCAAACTGAAGAAACAAGGTTCTACAATCCACTACTTTGTTGCAAATACAATACACGGAAGTTTCGCGTTTAGACATTATGCTGAACAAATGATGCGTATCTGTTCATGGGGCTAAAAGCTTGACTTTTTCGATATAGCAGTAAACTGCTTGCATCATGGGTCTTCTGGTTTGGCACAAAGAGGCGCTTTGACGAATGGTAGAAGTCGGGAAAATCGAAAAATACGCCACCTTGTTGTAACCAACCGCGTTACCTGCACTGGTGTTTCTCTTATTGCGGACATCCGTCACAATCGTTTGGGACAGAGTTAAACGCATTGAAGAAGAAATCCGGAATATATTTTGCAAGCCAACATCCTTTGCCTGAGACTCCCCAACTCGATCGTAAAAAGCGGACAGCGCACAATTTAAGGTGTGATGCCAGGAGGCAATCCTTGAAGCAGACCATCTTGAATGTAAAAATAGACGAACACGACGGATATCGTGTTCATGGCGTTGAAATACGCCGTTTGTCATCTCAAGCACTTGATACGCTTGACAAAAATGTCCGTGTTTTAGCCGCAGACACGAACGCCAACGCGATTTTTCCGGCAGCGGGCGTGGTCTGAAACAAATTGCAGACTGTCGTTGTCAGGAGATAAAGGACCAAAACATGGCGTTTGCTGGAGTTATTACAATCATGTCGTGTAACAACTTAGACGTTCCACAATATTATGACATTGTCACAGCTCCGTTATACAGTGGAAGCAAACAAATAAAAATGTTTAAATACGCAAAAAGCGGGAAAATGAAAATGGTTTTGGTGCGGCTTCCCAATTTTTTACCACATTCATAAAAATTTGCACCACCCAGACAGAACATAGTCCATTTTGAAACCATGTCTTTCTGATGAGACGATGATTAGGGCCATTTAAAGTCATAAAAGTAATATTTATTTCTGTGCTTCAGGGAGCTATGAAACGAATTTTAAAACAAAGATCGCACCACTACGAAGTCTATAATAAAAGTTATAAAGTCATATTTTCCTTTTTAGGTCATAAAGTCATATTTTGCATATTTCCAACCTAATTCAACAAGAAAATCATTAAAATAATCTCAAAGTTCACGTGAACTACTATATCGCCAGGTCTAAACTGCGTCCTGCAAACTTAACCCACTTGGGTACCCCGCGAATGTTGGCAAAGACATAGGTGAGCCAAGCTATTTGGATGAAATGCAATGTACTGCCTAAAAATGCATGTTTTTGCTGCCCCGAAGAAATAAACCAGTGTCCATGCATGTATTCAATTTGCTTCAAACCAAACTATATGTTTTGCTCATGTTTTGAGCTGTTTAGTTTAGTGGGGCTTCAACAAACAGTGGGGCTACCATCGCTTATGCCTATTTTCGCTGGTAAGGGTTCTTTGTGCAGTAGTTGTATGTTCCAGCTCAATCATTTTTGTTTGGTCATATAAAGTCATATTTTCTGAAAAATAAAGTCATATTGTCACGTTTTTTAGGTCATCAAAATGGCCCTAACGATTATACAGGAGATGTGGACAAAAAAACTTTTAGTTTGCAATTCCTGCGGCTGGGCACGATGTTGGACACTTAATCCTGGTTTGAACCGCCATGAGTGGGACGACCAATTCAGTTAAAGCAGATCAAAGCATTGCTAAGGTGAATACCTTGTCTCGTGACCTTTCACGCGGGAAAGAACCACTGCCGTTACTCATCTGTTTGATTGCGCTGATCGCCCCACACAATCAGTTGCAGCTGCTGCGGAAGTTGTAGCTTGATTTGGATCCAGTTGGCCTCCCGGTTTTTCTTTCAGGAAAAACCCGCAGTGAATCTGCAACTCAGATCAAGATCAACTGAGGTCCCGGTGGCCATAAGGATGAATCGCTGGGCTGCCAGTTTTGGCACTCCGAGAAGCAATGAAGGTATTGAAAATCTGTCATCGATAAGAATCACATCGCTTTTTAAAAATATCATCCCTGGCAATGCGTAGAGGGCTTTTTTTAATACCTAACCGCTTTTGCCTAAAAATAGAAAAATTCCTAGGAAATCAGCCACAGACCTTCAATCGGCTTAGATTCAAACCCACCCCAACAGAACTATTGTAGAGTATTCCTAATCATTAAACGGAAAACCAGTGCATGACAATTATAAAAAAGTCGCCAGAAGATCTAATTTATCTGCTATTGTAGAGTGTTCCGCATGTAGCGTATTATACTGTGCAAATTTCCAAAAGGTCAAGACGATACCAGAGTATTAACTTAACGAACATCATGGATACATTAACTTTTTCCAACTCTTACCTCACCTTTTTGAAGCAGCAAGACGTTTTTTCCTGAAGTAAAAAAAAGTCAGGCGTCGTGAATTCATTCCGAAGTACTGGTGATTGCAAACAACCATAAACTTGAAATTATCGTTTTTGATAAGAACTTATGATGCTTGATAAGAGAAATGTATACTTCGTTCAATAGCACGATTAGTGATTCTTAGTCACGCAACGACTCCTTTTATTGTCGAGAAGTTTAAATCTAGAGTAAAAATTAAGCAGTGAGCCTAGATTTATATAGCTAAAGCAGTGCAGAGTCGAACGGCATTTCTTTCATAGCAGTAAAGGCATCCGCTCCTTTTTGTGTAATTCAGTTGTAAATATTCATCAGAATGCGACCAGCACCGGGTAATGCACACGCTTTCCTAAAGAATAAGAATTTACATTAGAAGGGTTGGAAAACGTTTAGATATTGCAGACAACTGGCAAAGAAAAATTAGTTTGGGTTAGGGCGTAACGAAGGGGGTCAAGGGGGCACAATTCCACGGGCGCCGATACACTATGGGGGCGCGGAATCACTGCGGGGGCGCCAAATGACTGCGGGTGGCGCCGAAAAGTCCCAACAATGTCACAAGTACATTCTTCAATACAGTATATTTGATCCGAAAGATCTCAGGTTTGAACATGGGAGCGTCAAACTAGCTTCTTGCCCCGGGCACCATCTAACCTTGTTACGTTCCTGGTTTGAGTGCACTGAGATTGGATCTTTCATGTGCAGTGGCGATTGGAAACCGTGCGAAATCGTTTTATGTGTCCATTACTGCAAACGTGCATTTAGTTTTGCTTGCTTTTTAGTTTGCTTCACTTGTAAAGTTGATTTGAGTAACACTTTAAGAAGCGCAAATACGGATTACGTTTACGACGTGACGAGAATCCTTCTACTGATGTCTTCGATTCTAACACAGAACGACGATGCCGCACTATAAACGGAGTAAACTGTGGTGAAAACCAACACAAGCAGATTTTGCTGAAGGACGTTTTCCGAAACCAGCATGCCGCTCACAATGCCAACGCATTCACAGTGTTAGTGAAAACACTTCAGGGACATAGGCGTAGCCAGAGGGGGCCCAGGGAATATTCCAACTCCCAAATTTTTGGAATACTTAAGTCATTTTGTGCTTTGAGAAGCGGTATCCCAAACAAAATACTGTTACTAGCATAAAATCAAAAATATTGGCCCCCAAGATTTTTGACCCCCACAAATTTTGATCTGGCTACGCCTCTGTTCGGGAATATGCATTATCTCAGGCGAGAGCAAACCTGTGTATTTTATGGGAACGGAGCAGCTGGCAAATAAAAAAATGTTAATCTTTGGCATTTCATTCCAGTGAATCTTGAAGTGAACAACATTTATACGGCCATTTACACAATAACTATACTTCCGCAGAGACGTACGCACAAAGGTATTATTGTTTTCATATAAACACGCAAACTGCGGTTGGCTTGAATATATAGCCATACGTGGAGAGCGGACCACAAAGAGGAATTCCATCTGTGAAAATGGGAAAAGTTCTATAAAAATCTGAAGAAGGCCTTTCATTTTGTAAGTATTCAAAAGCGTTGTCGCAATCTTGAAAATGGGGGCAGTCGTACCTAGGTTGGGCAGGGGTTCGAGGATAATTTTTGTCTTTTTTGTCGACCGGACCCTTTCAAAACGTGGAAAAAACGTTGAAAGCTTAGTAGAAGCTATGTGAGTATCGAGCAGGCCCGTAACCAGCTTGGGACACCAGGGGGGGCAAAGAGTTTTCTGAGAGTGGCCCAAATATTTTAAACTATGTCTAATACTTTCAAATTATGTCCAACATATTTTTCCAGGGGGGCGAAAACTTTTCTAGGGGGGGATTCGCACCCCCTGCGCCCCCCTGGTTACGGGCCTGGTATCGAGGCACAGTTTACGGGCCTGGTATCGAGGAAAGTTCTAAAAACTGCATAATTGAGCAGAGTTTCTCCTTTTCCTTTATTTGTGTTTCCAGTTTGCTACAAGACTCTGCCATGTCAGCTACACAGCTATGCCATGTTTTTACCGATATTAAGCGCTATTGACTAGGCTCAACGCTGACTAATCTCTAATGAGACTCAATATGTTTTTGAACTGTAATTAAAATGTTGGTGAAACCACTCATCAAAATCGGCACACTATGTTCAATTTGAAGCTTTGGCAATTAATATCAAATTGCCCGGTAGTTGTTTTTAAAGCTGTCATTCGTGAAAAACACAGGCAACTTCAAAAACGTTAATAAAACTTGATCATATTGCAACTAAATTTTGTAGACTTGGGCATGTGTTTGGTTTGGGCACCAAGTTTCAAATCTTTCAACCAAATTTTTGTTGTATCTTTCGGACTTGCTTTAGCTGTGACCTTTGACATTCCAAACAAACTGTTACAAAACGTGCAATACTTTTAATATTACTGTAACACAATGATCAAAGCGTTTCCGTGACCAATCCACACGGTAGAGCCATATTGCGTGTGGGGATTTGCTCCATCTTTACACTGCACAACACTTGTTCAACGTTAACAGCACCTCTGCGTCGTCAACGTGGAACCAAACTCTTCCCAAATATCTGTAAGCAGTGCTCAAAATTCACTGTAATCCCGCGTTCGTTTTTTAACATACATTTTTACTCACAAACCAGTGCAATCTAAAGATTCCATGTTTCCAACCAGGCTGTACGCTTGTCGGAATTCGGTACCTTTTTCAGGCAGCTTCAAGGACTTGAGGGCATGACCCTTAAACATGTAAGTGGTTGAGTGCAGATGCCATAAGAGGGTAGAAAACAACCTTCTTGAGGAGACTACACATCATCCAAGAGGTTATAGTATTATGGCAAAACTGTTATAGGATTGTGGCAAAACTAATCACAATTCCCATCGAACGTCACGTGTCTTTAGGTAGCTGCGTAACTCGTGATATGAAATTCAGAACCAATGTTGTCCCTGGACGATGCCCCCTTAAAATGTTGCGAAGTCGTAAACAATGACAGTTATAGTATTCCTTCATGGAGTCATGCTTCTACGAATTTATTCAACGTCATGATACACCTACGTTTAAAGATGTTATGGAAAGGGGAAGAAGCTATACGTTTCGACATTTAGCGTATTGCATCGCAAACCAAAAAAATTGGATCGGTAAATCTATTTTTAATTGTGTAAGTGCAAACCCTACACTTTTAAACAAGCTGTGAAGGCTGGTTGTGACAGTCGCTTATTGTTGTTGGTTGGTCCATCAATTTCTGAGTGCTGACTGCTTTGTCATTTTCCTGACAATCACTTCAAATGCATTCCATGCACTAAATACCTGTGGCACTTAGCGCAATACAGGGCAGAAGTGTCACCAAGCGCCACATCAGGAAATGAGAATTCCACTCGACTCGGAATTCCAACCTTTAGCAGACAGAATAAACCAGCACAGAGGGTTCAGAACGAGCCCCTGAAGCAAAATAGAATGAGTTCGATGCCCGGCACATTCCCACTGAAGACTTGGAAATGTTTTTTTGGCTGTCTAGTCTCGTTCTCCGCTTGGGTGGGTGCAAGAAAAAGATTCATGCGCGATTCTGCCGCTGACTTACCACCAATGCGGAATGACGCGCCGGGAGCCGCGTGGCTCAGTGCAAGCAAGCGGGGATGGGCGCCATTGACCACTCGTGACACTCCAGCGAGAGTTTAACGCGATGGATGAAGGTCTACCTCAGCAATAGCAACGCTCTCTCGTGAAATGTCTGTGTGTTTTAACTGATGATGCCAGTGTACCAAGAAATGAAGACAAACAAAGTCATGATTTGCAAATTGCAAAGCAATGTTTATAATTATTTAAGGTCATACAAATGACGCAATCGTACTTTTCTTAGATTAAGTTAATATCTATTCTATATCCTGCGCAGGTAGATTTGCGAAATCTTGGTTGTAGGATCCTTCATTCTTACAGATCCACAAGGAATGTCAGGCTCTTCAATTCGACGACCTACTTACGTCACTGCATTGCAGTCTTACGTCATTGCATTGCAATTGATGCCCTATTCAATGACGACAATTTCTGCCTCTTTGAACATTTCGTTCGACAGGTGTAATTGTTTTTATTGTCTTTAGGATTTACGGATGATGTTGTGAAATGTGATGCAAATTTACGAACTGTCTTATGGAGGCGTTTCCATGTGGTGACTGGACACTGATGCAACCGAAAGTATCGTTATAAGAAACTTGCACAGCAACGATGGATTTGGTCTCGAAATTAATTTCTGCACAAAGCGTTTTATCTTAAACTATAACATTGTTCAGGGATCTCGTGAAAAATCCTACACGACGTGCTTTTGCTTGCTCTTAGTTTTTTGTTGGTCACTTTTCAAAAACGTTGTCAGTTTTCTTTCGAGATCCTCTTTGCAATCAGGACTTGAAGTTGTTTCTAAAGTGCGTCAGGTCAGACGCTATAAAAAAAATTCCGATTGCAGCATAGGTTTTGATTGATTTGAACAAAAAGAAAACAAAACTCAGGGTGTTGTGGCGAACGTCGCTGCCAGGAGAAAATATAGTGAACAGAAAAATGTCTTATAGCTATATTCTATGCGAATTGAACGAGTGCTTTGAAGTTAGTCACTGCACACGTCGCTATGTTTGTGTTGGAGCTGAGCTATCTCAAAAAAGAAGATATTAAGGGGCAGACAAGCTTCATTGTGAAAGGGTGCTAGCTTTTTTTGATTTTTTGTTTTGATCAAGTAACGAGAAAATGCCATCAAGTGGCATGTTTACTATTGCCGTTGCCTAAAAACAGGCAAATATAACCGATGATAATCAATCTGTTTCATTGTCAAACATTACTGTGCATTACATCCTACACTAGATTACTGGTGTGCTAAGTGAGGCGGAACTTTCCCGCAGATTCATCGATGACAAATTGGGTCACCGCATCAAAGACATCTAATCAATGCATTCGACAGGCACTAACCTCAGTAGTATTGATAACTGTTCATCCCGTGTTTGTTCGCTCGACATGACGCGACAAAGAGCATATCCAGGCTCAGGCCTGCCGCCCATCGTCTTTAAACAAATAAGTAAATGAATAATTACTTCATTATTTGTCCACAGTGGCTTGGAACTAACGTTTCGCTTAAGCTGGCACAGCTGATCGAATGGGTGAAGTGGAATTTCTCAACCTTAATCATTGCATAACTACTGAAGATGACTTTGCATTTGTCACTAAAGACTTGCAAAGCCAACAGCGGAAGGAAGACAGTTCATTAACGGTAAATCACAAAACCCAAACGCGACATTTAAATCAATTTTTTTGGAAGAGGCAGTAAGATTGAGGCGACGCAACCACAGGAAAGAAGCATACCTCACTAGCCTAAAGCGACTTAAGGAAAAAGCGATCCACTCAAACGTTCCTTTGGACATGCAATGACAAGATAGCAAGGGCATCAAAATGGGAGGAAAAACTGTGCCCATAAAATGTGTCAAGAAAGATGACCCACAGGTTTGGGTTAAATCATTTCACCACCTGCTAACTCTATGAAAAAAAGAAAAGAGCTTAAATACGAAGGCAATGTTCATCTGCGAAGACCTACCATAATTGGGCAAAAATTAACCAAATGCAAGCACCTTGTTTAAATAAAAAAGCAACAATAAACAAATCGAAGTTCGTTAGGGCGTTTCAAACACTGTGGAATTTGTGGTTGCCATGGAAAACACACCAAGTCCATGGTGCCAACTGTTTCACAAATCCTGGCAAAATATAGAACATTCCCGCTAAATCAAAACTTGATGTGTGCAGACTATTGTATTTTTGTCGCGACTTGTGTGATGTGTGATATGAGGTGCTTGGATCAAACCAAGTAAGAAGGATAACCGCGACAAAATGGCCTTATCCCGGCACTATTTACTGTTCCATAGAATCCTCAATAAACCGCCTAGTTATGACTCTTACACGGTTATGACTCTTACAATTCGTAGAATTATGACTCTTACGCCTAGTTATGACTCTTACAAGTTTGTAGAACAACCCAGTTTCAACCCTCCGGATATCCGTGAATATAAATGGCTTAGCAAACTAAACGTCCAAACTAATATGCAAAGCATGATTCTCCCTCCTGTGAAATAATTTTTGCATTCTTTGCAATGTTCATTGATTTTTTCCATTCTGCTTTGCCCATTTGTTTAACCCCATTTCTTACCACACATGCAGCTTTTCATTTACGGATTTTTGTGCAGCTATTCCAACGTCTAGGAGGCCCTCCGTAGAGGACGTCTGTCAACTTTATGACAGCCTTTCTGCTTGTGTAATGTGCATTCTACTTTTGGTTGGTGTTTTAGCTGCAATTTCGTTTCGTGTTGATTTGTGAACAAAACTTCCTTCGATCAAGAGCAAAAAATGAGCAGCCGGTTCAATTGCTTCGCGACAACAGTTTTGGAAGTCTCGGGACAATCAGGAAAAAACGACATGTTCATGACCGCATCCGTTATGACGTTTCGGTGTAAACGTCGACTGATATGAGATGAAAAGAGCGGCGTAAATAGAAGGAACTGGGAAAGATTGACATCGGAGCTGGAACGGGAATGTTATTCGTTCTATTCCCCAACGCTGGCATTTACAGGTTACCTGGTCACAAGCCGATAAGATTACAATATTTCTTGGTGAAATGCGACGTCTCCAATCCATGTAAGGTAATTCTCGACTCAAGACGAAGTACTGGAAAACGCTTACAGTAGTCAGGCCAATGTGCGGACGGTACTGAAGTGCGTCACAATTACGCTTTTCTGAAGAAATAACAAGACTTTTACTGTGGCATGCGCCTCGTTACTGCGTGGATTTTGCTACTGTGTAACCGGTTCGCAGAATCCGCATGTTTTCCTTGTTCTGCCTCTGGCGTTGGAAAACTCAAACAGCATGTCGCTATTCGTGTAGTTATGCATCAATGTTGTTTAACACAGCCCGCAGAACTTTGATAGTGATTGTACACACCATTCGGCTCGTGTCCACAAAGCAGATCCACGAAGAAAGAACGGCGCAGTAATCCTTCGCAAGTCAGCTGCTAAACGATTTGTAATTTAGAATTAGAAAATGTGCTGTGAGTTCCACACAATTATTAAACGAGAAGAACTGCATTTTGGAATCAAGCGTATGCGTCGCCGTGCTTACAAGCAACACACAGCTACAGCCAGGCAAAAAACGGGTTAACTTTTGTTATCTAGACGTTTTGTAAAACGGAAGTATTAGTGTCCAGGAAACAACACGCAAGCCCGTCGCCAGATTTTAAGGTTTGGGGGGAAAAATGTATTTTTAGTGGGGCAAGATTTTTGTTTTTATTTTATGTTAAAAACAAACTGTATAAAACATCTTCTGGGCAGAACAAAATTTGGGAGCGCGCAAAACAAATTTGGGGGCACTCGGGCCTGATCACAGGTAAAAAAGAAAAATGAAAGCAAACAATTACTAAGCACCAAGAAATTTTTTTCAAAAATATTTCCGTGAAGCAATCAAGCGATTAATGCGTATAAAGCTGGAAACTAACCAAGTAACAAACAAGATGTTGAGATTTATGACGCTCCTTTTCAGGAATTCCGGGAAACGATTTCGCTTGCATTGTGTTAACATATTGTACTAGACACATGTTGGGCCTACGAGATTAAGCAGGGATCGATATTTGACTTAATTCCTGGTACGCGAGTTACTCCGCGCTGATTCAATTTCGTTCACACACGTCACCTTGTGAAGGGTCTTGCGTCATAGTGTCTGCTTTACTGCAGGCCAACTTGCTACATAACCTGATTAAAAGAGCGCTTTATTTTGAATCTTACAAGAAATAAAAGCCTATTTGCGTTCTTACCCTTAATATCATGTGATACGTCTCCTCGATATTGATATTCCTGGTCTAGACTAAGACCTTACAAGAGATGCGCGTGGCTGGCCTTACCCACCCAAAGGGGTTTAGCCCATAGAAACCAATTTCGTAAAAATCAAATGGAATTATTTTGCTTTTTCAGAAAACTACCATGCAGTGATCAGACACATAGCATGGCTATTAAATGAAAGCTCACTGCGAGGAAATTTGCATTCTTACCACTCAGTTAAATTTTCTGACACAGTGCAACTTCTCACAAAATACGTCCAGCACTGGTTCATTATTTGTAAGCGCCGCTAAGTCGCTATAATGAATGTGTTGAGCCTGCATCTATAGCGTTACACTTTAAATATACTGTTACGCTTAATGAAACTAAGTGCTATTTATACTGCAATCAATTTAGTTAAAGAAGTGCTTCTCCCATCAGACCACTAAACATATGCTATAAAGGCAGATTTGACATAGCGTTTTGTGTCACCAGTGTATTTTCGTAGCTTTCTATAAACTCACATTTAGACGAAGGTCACAGTTGAGCACGTATACGTCGTTTGATTGCTGGCTGATGTATTTCCGCACGCGTTTCTCCTCGCACTGAAATATCCAAGTGAGAACTTGCCTGATTGGGCTACGTCATGAGATGTCATGCGTTGTCAGCGATACAAAAGGCCACAAACGAAACTTACTTGGTTGACAATGAATGCTTTCGGTAAAATTTATGTTCCTAAAGTCTCAGTAACGGCGAATTCTTCATCAAAATACGCTAGAGAAGATAAAGCCATGAAAGAATTACCGGAAGAAACATTAACCTTGACTTTTTGCGTCCCGAAGAAACATACTTTCGATGTTTCAGCCGATAGTTTCGGCTTCCTGTGGTAAAATGAACCATTATTCAGATGTGTTTGCATTTTGCAATTACTGTTTTTTCCCAGTGTTCCCAACGCAAACCAACGAATTTGATGCCTCAGCTACAGCACCCTATCTTTCAATGGACACTTGGAAACTCGTAGAAACTGTCGAAGGAAATGGCTGCACGTGCAACGTACTAGTTAAAGCGTGTTTTTTTAATCTTGTCTGCCAAATCTCTTATTTCTTTAGCACCTTAAAGAGTTCATTTAAGGGCTCATGTTAGGAATTGTCTTTGACCGTTTGCCTTCTAAGCTAAAATATAAGTAGTTGCTTTTTCCATCTTAGAAGAACTAACCATTGATACAGGTTGCCCGAATGGTGCAAAAACATTTTAATAAATATTTGGTATTGATCGTTTTATTTTTAATCTGTGAAAACGCATTGGTATGCTGTATGTCTCAATCGTCTAAATGGGTTGGAAAGTACTTTCCGAGAGATATTCGAAGATTCATTAAAAAAAATAACCAACCTTTGATAAACTTTCACGGCTGAAAGAGTAAGCAAGTTTCCCTATGGCTGAAAGCAAGACCAACATTATTCCCTACACGTGTTTGAAAAAAAGCAATGAAGCACTGCTGTGTCATGTTTCAGTAACTTTACTTTGCTACTGATAAATTATAATTATTCAGGTAGCATGTCTGACATTTTCACAACTTTCACGTAAATTTTCAAGTTTACTTGAAAGTCACGCATGGTGATAAATATACATTTTCTAATGCGGTGTTTAACTTTTTCTACCCACATGTAGGTTTCGATGCTCAGAAGCAAATGAAAACTGAAAACAAGAGTATTTTGTTGACGAAAGGCCGAGTAACAAAAGGTAGATCAAGAAACGCTATATAGTTTTTCGTTTCACTTCTAACATTTTTGAGTTCTTTCATTTCTGTTACTTTTTCAATGAACGGAAGTTTTTCTCATTTTGCTGTCGAATCGAGAAAAATCTTTGATGCTACTGAACAGGTCCGTATGTCTCTGTCAAAGCTAAAAATAATACGGACCGACTGATTTACAAGGAACGAACTGCAAGCAATGCAAACTGGACAGCTTGTGTGCAGGAGCCCATCACTGCAAGCTGACAGTCGCTTCGCATTGTGCCGGCTGGAAACCACATGAACCTGAAATAGAAGACTGTAGCGGACAAAAAAACAATCAACAAATTAGATTGCGGGCTTCCCTTGATTTTCCTCAAAGCATCGTATGGCACTTCTAAAAAAAGTGTAGACCATAGAAATTCGAACCATATATCGGTGACTTGAAAAGCAGTATCACTGACAGGTCCCAAAATCTTATTCCAGAGATTTTCCTTTGGTTGCTTAGAAAAAAAACTGAGAAAAACAATCTTTCATATTGTTTTAGGAAAACCTACAAGCACAGCAAAAAGCAAGAAATTGAGGAACTAACTCAACAGCTGTTCTTAACTCAACAGCCAGCATTGGCAGTTGTACCTGTTGAACGAATGAGGATATCCTCATGGAAACTTGGTCTCTCTGTAAAATAATGTTTCTTCACTTTTGCCGAAACATTGGGAAATAACACGAACACCACTCAACCGAACGACAGTTGGCGGCAGGCATTGGAAGTGCATGTTAACTTGTGTCGTTTACACGGCGTGGCTGCAGCAGTTTCCTTTCACCTGCGTCAGTGCACCGCGCTACGAGTTATCAGCCACATCGTGACAGGCGTCTGAGAGTCACGTGAATCTTACAGAGAAGAATGTATGTTCTGCAGAACACGGTCAAAATTTTGGGTCATGTTTCGTTTCGCAACGGTCATTAGCGTATTGCGTTTCTGCCCTCGTGTAAACAAACGAAACTCCGAACAGTGACTGGCGGCGCCCCAACGAAGACGCCACGAGTGGTTCGGAGCAATTAGCGCAAGGATACAGCAAACCTTCTTTTCGCACAGTAGTTGGATGCTCTTATGTTTCTGTACCATTTTTAAACTTTCATTGCCCTGTCGAGCAGGCAGTTGAAAGGTAATAATTCACACTGTTGCTAACCGTCTTAATGTTGACTAAGAATTAAGCTGAAAAGAGTTGGGTTCGACCAATTAGTAAGGCTGCTTTCGGCGTCTTGGAATATGAAGAATCTTAACATCACTGGCCCGTACAATCTTGTAAGTAAGCTAAAAATACTTCAAAGTTGCTCTAAGCGTGCACTGACTGTTTTACTATAATTAGATCTAATCTCCGTTGAACGTTTGTATGCTGCGCATACTTTAAGAAAAACCTTAACCATGTTATTTCAAACAGAGATACGAGAACTGCTGCTACATTCATAAAACTGTTTATATATAGAGCTCCCTGTCGTGCTCACCGAGTGAAGACATCTCTGTTTCGCGCTTTTTAAGCATCTTTGCGGCATGAAACTTCTGCCAGCATAATTGAAAGCTTGCTCGAGGCACGATGGGGAGTTTTTCAAGAGCAACACCTTTGCAAGACGGAAGAGTGGAAAAGCGGTTCTACCGAGATCACGATCGAGCCCACCTGCGTGTAGATCAATTTCCGCGTCCAACAGACAAATATGTGTCACTCAATGCGTGACACTCAATATGAAACCTAAGACCTAGAGAGAGTTCGCGTGGTCGGAACTCTGCTACTTTTTTTGTTAGCTTGTCTTGACTCTAATAAATATATTTTAGATCGCACAACATTTTTTGCTATTTTAAATTATTTCAATCCTTATATTAAACAAAAGTCCTGCGACAGAAAAAGCAGAAAAAACAACACTAGAAATCCAGTTTGTATCTTGTGGTATATGGAAGACTGAAATTTAGTGACGGCTGAGCACAGTTTGAATGCTTTCAAAGCCGAGAGTTCGCTAAAGCACCTTGTTGGCTTCTTCGTTACTAACAAATCTTAACTATATATTTCATGGACGAGCTTGTAGCAGGCATGTCTGGGGAACTTGCAGGAAACCTTGCGCAACTTGTTACAAACCTAAAGAAGTTGTTGTTTGGCGCTTGCCGTTATGCAAACTAATCCTTCTGGGAAATGTTTTTTCCGTTCAGATGGCTTTTGCAAACAGACGTCGACGTTAAACTTCATTAAAGAAGGCTTACGCAAGCTGTTGAAATATCTAACCACCGGATGTGGCCATCATAACCCACTCCACGAGCCAACTGAACAGCCTGCTTTATAATATCTGAACATTGCGAGAAGCAAGTAATGAATGTATCGTTACATTCATTGCTTTTGTTGACTTTGAAACACATCACGTGTCAAAAACGCGACAAATTCCTCTTGTTAACCGTACGATACTCCACAACGCGCTATAGAGCTATTGGCCTTCCGCAAATACTGCAGCTGAGAGACTTTATTTGCTCAAAGAAAATGCGTCATTTTCGCCATAAACGGTCATCCGTTCGCAGTGCTGCGATACGCGACCTTCTGTTTACTACGTCGCACTCGCTGAAGAGAAAATAACTCAACGCGAAACACTCGTGCTTTTGTTTTGGCGCCATGGTCATAGAAACGTAGCAAATAATTGAAAATTCCGACAGAGTGCCGCTTGAATATAATTTGAGGAGCAAGGGCATCCTTTACAGGAACCGATGAGCAAGGCGAAAAATATTAAAACGACGAAGGTCTTTTCTTTTCCTTATCTCCTCTCGTTTTGTACAACTTTCATCATGTTGAGGAGAAATGCTGATTTTCATGAAAAATAGACTCTTCGGTCACTTCACAGTGTTTCTGGCCGAGATTTCTTGTTTTTCTGTAATTGCTGTTAATCAAAGCTTGGTTTGGTATGCCAAGCCGTGGAGACGAATTAAAAAGTGTGAGTGGTAAAACATTTTTATCCGACTTAATTGACCTTTCTATCCAAGTAAAACCGGAGCAGCTGAGACCGTTTTACCTGTGTAAGTCCTACATATTTATTCCAAAATGTAAAAATACTTCCATACTACAAGAAAAAAAGTAACGCGGCATTTGAAAACAGTGCTGGATTTTCACTGATCCCTTGTTATGCTGCAATTGTTTTGCTCGTTTGGCTGATAGTTATCCTTGCCGTTTGCCTCCAGCCCCATGGGAGTACTATGGGTGGTGTTGCCCTTGCTGCGATATGGTTGTAGTGATCAAACTATAATGTAATAACTGCTTAGTTTCAGTTTGGTCGAAATATATCCTACGATCCTAAACTTGTATAAACATATAATGCGTATACGTTTCAACATTAACATTACCAAATCCTGCTTTTTCCGCTCAATAGCGATCGAAGGGGGCGACGGCACACCACGTGTTTCCAGAAGCACCTGGTGATAAATGGGTTAGAAGGTCAAGATGAACTGGGCGTAAGTTTCACACTACGGACTACACCCGAGCGTGCTTATACTGCTTGAGATCCGCTTGTGATTTCGAAGCAGTGACCAACCAAAGTGAAACAAATGACCGAGTGCTCCACAGGTACCAGGAGCCAGAACTGTGGGTGGCAGACTGCTGCAGCCTCAGTCGGCATGATGACTCCATTTAATTTCGCTGGAGGCGGCAGTCGCGAGACCAGCTGGCCACGCTGAGCAAGACTGCAAAGCCGTCATCAGGGAACCGACCTGTCCTTGAAGAAGACATCAATCAACGAAGGACCTCTGGCAAACTATTCATCAAACAACCTTCTTGCTGCTGAAGCAGACAGCAGTGACTGCAGACGACACTCAACGTGCATGCAGGAAATTGAGTCTCTCTCGGGAAGTACAGCAGAATGCTAAAACTTTCCTGCCTGTCGTTACGGCAGGCATGCGAGAGAGAATGTATTTAGCGACGGTGAGTAAAGTTCACACATTCACAGAAAGATGAAGAAAATAGAAAATAATACTTATCAAGCGATATTTGATAGCGAAACACAAAAAATACAGTCTGTGCTGTGTACATGGGGTTATTTTTTTCAGAAGCTGGGACTTCGACAAATCCTAAGGTTATCTGGTCAAAATGTGCTATTAAATTTGTCTTACAAGACCAGTATGCAAATAGTAATATAATACAAGCTCACACGTTCCAAAACCGGAAAAATTACGAACAAAGGCGCACGCGAAGAAACACAAGATCAAGTTTACAAAATACTGAAACCGATTTTGTTATTGTGTGATTTCGACAGGAAAAGTTCGTAGAAGGAAAACAGGTGGGAAGTCGGTTTATTGGAGTTTTTAATCAACAACGATCGTTGTCTTGCCAGGAGTTTGAGGAAATCTATCACATGTTAATATTCAGAGCAGAGATTCGAAAATCATATGGAAAGACGACGAAATAAAGATTTTAATAAATAGCTTCAAAATATGAAGTTTTGCAGTACAGCCCAGGGTAAACTGTTACTAAGATATCTGGCAGCAATGTTGTAAAGACGCTTGTCAACATACTAACAGCATCTTGCACTTCATTAAATAAATTCTGTGAGCTAAGATAACACCATACCTTTAACATGCCCTCAAAGCTCAAACATTCAAACTTTGCGAAATTTAAAGCAATGGTCTACGTAAAAAGCAGAAAACAGGCACCGATTCTTCAAGCATTTAACTGCATCACTTATTTATTTTGTGTTCCTGCACTGCCGCGAGCTCTGCTAACACTCGGAAACGATAAAATGGGTTCCCTACGTTATTATTATAAATGTTCGCACGCTGGTTCGAATAAAAAACAAAAAAAACGACCTTTTAAATGCATGCGATTCAGAAAGTCACAAGATAAACCGTTAATTGAATGTTGCACAAGTGGAATGTGAGTATGAAGTCACAACTAGTGGTGTCTGGCAATGGCGAGAGTGGTCAGTCTTCCAAGCACAACTGAAAATCTGCAGAGCCGCGTTGGGTAATTGATTGTGTAGTATTGTCCGTGTTGTCGGCATGAGTTGGCCTTCCAATCCAAGCCGCTTATGGAGAGACAAACTCACTGGTGACCTTTAACCCCGGTCAGCTGCTGCGCCTGAGCGGTATTTGTTTACCAACTTTTTTCTTTTCAGCTTCTCTCGTTGTTGCATCGGAGCTTATAAGTCGATAAGCTGCGGCGAAGCACTCACTTGTTCGAGCGGTAATCTACTGCAACGTAGCAGCAGGGCGATGGTAGACGTTTCTCTGAAAACTATATTTTTGTCACTGGCATCTACTTTATAGTAATACTGGGCGCAATCAGAGAACCGCTGGAAAAGGTCTGAATATATGTGATCAAAAACACAGGATTCGAGATGCTACGAAGCCATATGTTAATAAAGAGTAAGGATGGGATAATTGCGTTGCCGCAACATAGGTTAAGGAAGAGGCGACAAATTCTGGAGTTTAACGAGCTGCAACAATGAAGTCATACAGTGCCCGAAAATAACTTTGCTGTAGAATAACAGAAATTAGAGACGTAAAAAAGAAAAAATGGGAAAGGTACCTTTTATCAACAAAATGGCATGCCTTGCTCTACTCAAAGTAAGTTGAGAATTTTTGCTGACAAGAACGCTAAAAAAGGATGCACGTTGAGGATTTTGGTGGTTAAAAAGTAAAGCAGCGTTGTTACTCTGCCAAAACTGGATGGAAAATTTTCTCAAGTGCCCCCCATACGACATCCAATGCATAAAAAATCGAAATTCTGAGTAGTGCAGCAAGTATCAGTATGAGGTTTCGTTTTTAGTTGTGATTGTAATTGTCTGGTTCGTGACCTTAACTAATGGCATTGTTAGCATTTCTAACTACAGTCCTATTTTGCAAATTTCGAACAGAAACAAACAAATAGTTCAGAAAATATCTATTTATCGTTATGTCTGTTGTAATAAACATCCCTCCACGTGTCAAGATAAGTGTCGATCGTCGACTTTCCAGTGTTTCTGTGGATGTTCCTTTCAACTGCAGACGAAAAAGACGAAGCGAAGCAAATCCACGGTGAGTGGACTCGTGTTTTCCTTGAATTTAGTTTTGGTGACAATTTAGATTGTCGGAAATTTCAAGTGGTATCCGTGTTTAGCTTTTGCGTTTGACTAAATGTACCCCAAACTGACTTCCGGTTCGAAACGTGTAAGAGTGACCTTCATTTTATTATTTTGTCTGTATACTATTTTTTATTTATTTATTCATTACAGCGTAATAAATTTGAAAGTGACGCCAAACATTCCTGAAAAACTTTTGCGCTCGTTGTAAACACAGTTCAGTGAGATTGCTTCCAGTTTTGCATGAAATAAGAATTTCCTAATGAAGCGAAGCTTTGAAAACTAGAATAGCGTCAAACCCTGAAAGTAATCTTATGGCAAAGCCTTTCCTAAAAGTTACTCATCTCCACTCTCCAAAAAAGCGACAAACAAGTAAAGTAGGAGAATTGGAAGCTGTATTTCTGCATCATTTCGTTTTACAACGAGATACGCGCAGCAGCCAAGGGTTTATGAACGAACGAACACATTGGGCCTTTGTGCTTACTGTACATTGTTTGCTCTGATACATTGTGTCTTGCGCAGGTCTGCCGCCGCGAAAAGGAAGATGTCGCTTCCAATGTCTCTGAGAGATTTCCTGAAAAAGAAATGTAAGTTTTTCACGCTGTTCTGAGTTAGCACAAGCCTTCGTACTTGACGCAGCAGGCGGGACATTTTGACAATACAAAATCGATTCTGAAAAGAGAGAGTTTGTATGTTTAGGGAGCGACAGCTTAGCTTCACCTTTGTCATTCCTCAATCTTGGATTCTTCCTTTGGGAATTATCGCTCTCCCGACGGCCCTGTTTCATGTTATGCCTTGCATTAATGTCGAGCAGGAACCCTTTCTCCAAATGTGTTCTTTCATTTGCTGTGAGGGTCACATGCTGCTAACGAAACGTCGCTTGTGATTGGACCGTTTGAAACGATTGAAAAAAATCTAAAAATGGCCAGAAAATCAAGATACAAAGCAATGATATTCATTATGGGGCTTCTGCACTGCTCACCTCAGGCAGAAAGAATATTGCAACCGTGTTTTGGAGTGTAGCATGGTCGTTCTCAAAGTCTTTGACTGCAAGAGTAGGACTCCAGAAAAAGACCTGCGTTTATAATTGTTGCTGGACCCGCCTGACGTCCGATAGCAACCACTTGCGCTTTACCGCAGTGGGTCTAAACTAAGAAGGTGAACCGCAGAAACTATGAGCTGAGCAGCAGCCTCCCCGGGACGCTACACGTGCGCAGCTCTTACAACAGCGGAATGGTTGCGCAAAGTCTATCTGGTGTATCTTCCCTTATCGGCAGCAGTTCGTTTGTGACCTGCTGTGCTGCAGATTAGATTGATCACCATTGCACACAAACATCCGCGGACATCTCGAGTCGACCTTACGCTTCGACAAATTAATAGTGCTCGACTTAACCCTCGCAACATCCGATCGATATCGCTTCGTTTTTTATTTCGTGTATCTAACTGCTAGATAGCTCGAGCTCGGATCCTAACTGATCCTCTGCAACGGAAACACGTAAGGGTGCTGAGATTGCTGGTCCTTCCCGTCTTTCTCGATTTCCGCATGCTTTTGATGACGTCAATGGGACGGTGATAGGGTGCATTTGATTTGATTGCGCGCGCGTGCCTGCTCTCCACCTAACCACATTTGTCGTTGTTGTCGCGGCGCAGAAGGGTAAATATTAAATTTTCAGTCTATGCTATCTTTCTGATCGAAGATCGGGTCATTAGTTGATGCGGCGGTTATGAAATATCTCGCCGACTGTTATTTTTGATGCTAACGATACAAGCGCCGGTAAGTTTTCAGTTTGTTTGTTGTTTTTTTATTAACAGCACGTGTTCAAGCATTTCGCGCATTCCTCCGAAAAGAATTCAGTGACGAAAACTTGGACTTTTGGTTGGAGATTGAATCATACCGGAAGCGGAAACAGGCCAAACAGATGATAGTATCTCGAGTCATTTACGAAACATTCATCCAACGTGGAGCTGCACGTGAGGTAACTGAGGACAAGTTTTAGCGTCATGAACAAGTCATTCTTGCGCATAAAAAATGTGTTCGGATAAACATACAAAATGCGTTTGGATAAATGTCAGATATTGTGACATCTTGTAAAGAGAAACGATATATTGGATGAAACAAAAGTCAAAGATTGTCAAAAGGCTATTTATTTTGAATTCTGCCATTTTTTTGCTCAAACGCCACAAGCGAGAATATTTTAAGGCGTTTGAATTCGCACAGTTGCTCTTTGTCTGACGTTCTTCTTGCTTCGCAGCTGAACATCGATGTACAGACAAGAAAAGAAACCGAAAATAGACTTTCGCGACCCGACAGCATGACCTTCGACCCTGCTCAAGAGCAAGTCTTAATCCTGATGGAGACCGACTCTTACCGTCGCTTCCTGGTCCAAAGCTGGAATTCCTCTGTTGAAAAAGAAGCATCGAAGTCCGCGGGCGCAGAGGTTGGCAGAATCCGTTTTTCCTTCCCCAGACTCAGATTCACCCTGACTGCTGGCACCATTGAAAGAAGGAGAAAGTCTATTGCAGCACAGTGATTGACGTCAACGGTGAATGCGGAAGGCGAAATCAATCCGACTGCACTGTCAATTCCCTTGTTCACAGTCATGCTGTGCGAAAGAGCACGCTCGGCTTGTGCCAGAAGGTCTATGAGCGGTGAAAGAAGAGAAGCGCGCTTGGGAGGCGTTCGAAAACGCGGTTGTTCCTGGTATCGAGACTGATTTCAGACATTTTTGCGTCAAAGGAACAAAAAATGAAAAGGGACATTGGAAAGAACGCCTCTGCTGTGAGAGAAAGACCGTCGCAGTGGCCGCTATAACAGCTTACGCGGAAAATTTAATTTATTAACTGTCTGCGCAAGAAGCCGGAGTTGTTCAGAATGCGTTACAGGTATATACGTCATCTCTGCGCAGAAAGCCTTTTGTGAAGTAACAAGAAAAGCTCGAAGAATCAAAGCTTGTTTGACTGAAAATGTGATGTCGTCACATTTACTTGCCCGTATTGATCACAATGTTTGCAAAGCTGGTGTGTACGTTTACCTGCCTTGCTGTTCTCTCAATGTTATTTAAGTTAATATATATTTTGTATCAAGTGTAACATGCGCTTATGGCTTACTTCAAATTTTTGTTGTTTGTTCTTCAACCGCAGACTTGGTACCATTTCATGGCGAAGCTCGAACGTTGATAACTAGACTGTAAGCTGCACCAGTGCACGTAACGTTTACATTCACCAAGTGCAATACAGTTCTTGTGAAACTGCTGATTTTCTCGTGTTCGTGATTCAGTGCAGTTTACATGAAAAAAGAAATAAAAAATACCTTCATCGTGTTGTTTACAATGATCAGCTGGATAGACAGGAATAATGCATTTTCATGCCAGCGAGATCTTTCAAAGAATGGGCAGGTATCTAAGGATACAAAAAGCAGCAGACGAAATTTAGCGGAAAAGAGTGATTGGATGCAAACAGGTTGGAAAATGATTAAACTAACGGTTTTCTGAAAGGCATTTTGGCGACAAGCTACTCTTAAGATTGGCAAACATATTTTCACCGTACAAGTTAAAAATCAGCGCAATTTTGCCAAATGCAACGAAATGCTAATCAAAACACATCCCATAACACCGGTAAGGTTAGTAAGCTTTTTAGCTGTGTTGAAGGTGCAACGCAAGGCTTTATATCGTTAACCCACCAGTGGCCAGCACATTCAAAAGTAAATCAGTTATGAAATCATCGCAATTCAGTTCCAACAAAACTTGTTTTGACAGCCTTGTTCTTCCGTGAGAGTTTCGTCGAATCTAACTCTGCAAAATACGGCTGTGGTTAAAATGGGACCTTCCAGAGATACAAGGTAAATCATGAAATGCAAAAGCTTGTTCGCGACCAGGCGCTGGCAAATACTGTATTTAGATAAAATCTATTGCAAAAAAATCATTCATCACTTTTTGTATCGCAAAGGTGAAAGCTTGTTGCCTTTAAGTTGTGATTTAACCACAAAAAGCAACTTGAGATTTCACATTACTCATAACGAGGTTTCCTTTGCGTTGTGATAGTGATGCTATAAATACGTGATACAGGATGCAAGTGATTGAGCTTGAAAGTGGACACCGTATCTTTAGATCAGGTTGTACTGCTTGTTGCTCTGCAGTCCGCAGATGAACGCGAAAGGAACCAGCGGCTCGAGTCTTTGAAAAAAAGCTTGTCTTCCGCTTCTTTTGTTCCGCAGCATCAAAAAATCTTGATGATATTTTGATAAAAGGATACTACTGTATTTACCAAATGATTTGTTCCTTACTCTCCCCTTTTTTACATATCCAGGCAGCAACAGATCTCCCAACGAAAGTTTTTCACTTACAGTACCACGGAATACAACTTATCATTTTACAGCGTCCACGAAAGTTGGTGCCTGTCGTTTAATGTGCATTTATAAATCTTCCCAATCTCTTTTTCTTCCACAAAAAACCTTGTAACATGTTTCTTGTTACGAGAGAAAATCTGGAAGTTTACAAGCAGCTTTCGACACCAGTCAAACGATATGGCTTTGCGTGTAATTTTTGTGATAGCTCTGCCTGATCTTCAACACCCTTTATTGTTCGCTTTCAATAAATCTTGATAACGAGTTAAATTTCGAAGCACGGGTGAGACGACTGTGGTGACGCCAGCAAAAAAGCCCAAGGTCTTAACTATATTTGCTCTCTCCGACGCTCAATCTGAGTGGCAATGTATTGATCGTGTGCTGCTCCTTTCTAGAAAGACAGAATTGACTTTATTCAAGCGGATGGTCAGATTAATTTCACGTGAGAAGTTCCCTAACTTTATATAAAATCCTAAATTTGGAATTGCTTTTGGAGTCAGCTGATGTTTCTTAGACGAGGATAACCCTGGATTACACCATTGGGGATGTCGGTGGGGTTGGTTCTTCTATTTGCAAATGGTATCACCACTTCAAGTTTAGCATTGCAATGCAAAAGATAGCATTTTGTCGCAATTTGGCGATTTGCTTCTGACGTTTTTCGAAGTTTTGTGAAATTAGGGTAGTTGTTGATTTAAGCAGTCGTGACCTTTGTTCATTCATTCGAAAGTTAAAAATCAGTCAGCCAAAAAACAGTACATTCGGATCAAATTGCATTTTTGATTGCTTTTATCATCACAACACTTCCGTGTTAGGTTTATCGCCGTTTCAACAACAACTTGGAAACGTGTTTGGGCCAATCAGCTAGCATTGTGTTTCTGGGTGAAATATCAAACACTTCTCCAAAATCAGAAAAAAACAATAATTTCATTAAAAATATGGACTTCGCCGAGTACATCCGATTATTTTACGCCAATAGATTTTTCTGATAAACTGTATAAGCCCATTAGCAATGTAATCTCTTAAAAGTTTTGTCCTTTTGCACTTACTATTTGCTTGAATAATTCTATAAGCGGCCGATTGGGCCATTGAAATCGGAGCTTATTGTCGTTTCAAAGGAGACGAAGTTTGAAGATGCAAAGTAATTTGCTCCTTTGGCATTTTTCCATGTCTGATTGCTGTGTATCGTTCGGTTCTGCCGTGCGAGTCAATAACATCAGCAACAAGAACCACAACTGTTTATCTGTGGTCACATTGATAGACAGCTGTGTTCAGCTTGTATGAGCGTTATGACGCAAATGGAACAAACAACTGTCCATCAAAATCCTCATGATAGCGGTTTTTCAAATTGTCTTAAAAACGTCAAGTGATGTCAGGAGAACATGCGGGATTTTCGTTTGCTGGTTCATTTGCCGAAGGAAGTTTCAGTTTGCTTGGAAAGCTGTGCAACAGAAACCGTGAACTTACCTTTTGACCACAAACAACACTGGCAAGTAGCACTCGTAAAGTGGCCCGCCGCCCTAGGTTCCATAAAATTGCAAGACATCGATTGAATCTGATAAAATCTGAATTTTTTTTACCAACTCGTAGGGCTCGGCCTCTTCTTTGCCGCAAAACAAGCTGCTACGTGATTTTGTACCACGTTGCGACCCACGGTGTGACAGACATTCTTTCATGGAGCTCAACCCGCAACAGCCAACGACACACGGCTTCACGTTTTGCGCAATAACAGTGTTATCGCAAAGATCCCCAAGCAGGGCTTTTCTCGAGCTAGCCGCTCGAAAAGTGTTTCCCAGTGATTGAGCCACAGGTAAACAAAAGGCTTGTTTTGCTTGCTAAGTGCAACAGCTGAAATCTCGGCGAGCAACTCTTATTGAAAGTGGCCAGTGCGGGATATTTGCTCTCCTAAAAAAAATAGTTCAATATCACCCTTAGGTTTGACGAGCGACGCCTACTTTCAAAGCATTTTGAGAGCTTTGCGGCGTTATACAGTTTCGCCGGTATCGCTCAAGCTTTCACTGACCACGGTGAATAGCTTTCACAGCAAGAGGTCTTTATCGGCACGACATTTTGTTTTGCGTGGACATTTAGCGCATAAGGTTAGAGGAGGCATTTTTCAAGTATCCGCTTGGTAAGTCACACGACAGCGATGTGACAGTTCCAGCTCAATCCATGTGGTTTGCCGAATGGCTCAAGCATTATTCTGGTATAGAGCAGCTTGGCACGGCGGTTTGAACTTGACACAAATCAACCACACCACCACACCTGAGGTTCTTTCACTTTAGATTAGTTTGTGACTGGATGGGACTTGGGCCGTTTTGAGTCGAATTGGATTGAATGAAAGCGCTTAAAGTATGAAAGTTTCAACTTCACCCGAGTTTCTACAGGTAGCCTACAGCTGCTTGAATTTACCGAAAATCGTTTCCATTCACTACAGCTATTACGTCATAATAACTTTTGCGCACATAACGTATCATTTATACGTAAAGGTTCAACAACGCAACTGCGTAAATTTGAGCATGAGCATGCAGCTAAATTTCATAAATACAACCTTAAACCAACCTGAAATGCCTTTTAGTTTGATGGAGATAGTATGATAATAATCGGGGATATTTTTGTGTGTGATGATGAGCGTCTGTCGTTTATTACAAGAGCGGGTTTTAGCATTTATTCTCTCGAGGAATACTTCGCGTGTATGCAGTCATGTCTCCTCTGTGCTGTTCAATACGCAGTATCGCATTTGTGTGTACTATACCACTGGCACTAACGGACGTGATATGGGTCTCGATTCTTACACGAACACCTAAACGTAAGCAATAAATTAGAGCAAGTTTAACTTCACAAAGACATAACCTAGCCCAATAAAGCTTTCGCGAGTGTGTGCACATCAGGGTTCAGACTGAAAGCTTGTCTTCAAGACATTTCACATTTTCGCCATTGGAGAAGAAGCGAGGAGCATCCTAAGGAGAAAATGCCGATTCCAGATAATTTAACCACAACAGGATATCTAATGCTCGGAAGTCGCCCAGGAAAGGTTGCATTAAAATGCAATGCGATCATTAGTGAAGCAGGTTCACAAAGCATTCCATGGATCACGGCGCAATTACTGTTCAAAACTTGATGGAAGTTTTTAGACAGAAACGTCGTACGGATGTGGAACAATTTGCTTGACGGACTCCTTCCTGTGTCGGGCACTTTAAAAACAAGGCGGAAAATTCCCATTTATGGCATCAACAACTGAGAAGCTTGCGAATTAGTTTGAAACATGTGGGTAACGTTGCTCTTTTAAAAGCAAAGAAACTATTTTCTCAAAATCCCGCAAGCAAAACACTTCGGGTAAGAAGCAAATGACGTAATATTTTTATATTCGTCATGCGTGAGCGCACCTACCTAGCAAACAACACATCTTAAAGTCACCAAATCGAATTTACGCAAAATGCATTCTTAAAAGCCATCGTCCGAAACACTTGAATACGAAGCAGCTTTGAGTGTTTGGTTCAGCCGGGGTATTTTTTCAGTTCATTCATTTTCAGATTTTGCGCCATTCAAAACATAGGAACAGTCCGTTTAAACAAGCGAAAACAGCTGACGTGTAATAAAGACTCGAATACAATCATTCCAGATGAAATAAACTGCTTGGTATGAATTGAATCAAATCGTAGGGAAAGTACGCAGTGTCGATGTGATGAAAAGGAATGCATACCGGTAAGGAAACGGCCTCACGACATACTTCCCTTTTTAGATCAGCTATAATCTTAAAGGATTTACCACAACTGCGTTGTTTACAATGAGTAGTGAACATGGTAAAAGGACATCCCGAGCAACCTCGTCTTGTAATAACAACAACACCAAAGTTTCTTCAAAGTGCCGGCTGCAAACGTTACACGCAAATGTAAATTTACCAACTGATGTCAATGTTACTGTCATCTGCTTCACACACATCATGTAAGTTAAAAACTTGCCTGTTCACTCGGAAGCTTGCCGCGAGGCTTAGAGCTTGTTTTGTTGGTGCCTATTCACGTTTTATTCACGTGTTTTTTGACATTTCTTTCGTTTAGTTTGGCAATATGTAATGTTGCAAGCAGTAAACACAAAAAACATTTTCGAGGACGAGCACATAGACTTGACAGAGTATGACGAGCTGTCAATAGCGAAAAAGTCAAAAAATACCTAGTTAACTAGAGAAGAGCAATTCGACCACGCGCGCATCAAGTATGAATGTGTGAAGTAAAGTACTTGCCATTGACAGTGACGTGGCAGTCTGATAAACATAGAAAGCAAACAACCGGAGTCTTTTCTATTGAGACCGCAGTGCATAATCGCTGCGAAAATACCTTATTCACAAATGACGCCTCGATGAAAGTGTTGAGTTGCAATAAAATGCCGGTGTCGCGCCACCCGTTTTACCATTCCGATCCAGCGCATATTGTGGTGGACGCCTTTTAACATCGGTGGTGTGATCAGCCGCATCTATTTTTGTACCACAGCGTTGAAGACTCGCACCGTCGTTAACAGGATTCGTCTCATAGTGTCGTGTAATTTTATGATGTAAAATCCAGTAGGTCCCACGGTCCTGCGACGGCAGGTTTCTGATAATAATCAGCACTTCAGTTTTCCCAATTTCTAGCAATTGCTTTTATTGCGGAAAGTCAAAAACCCTGGCAGTGGTTGTTGAGGATTTCGAAGTTACGCAAAATAACTTAACATAACAGAAATAAAAACAAAATGGCCAGGCTCTCGTAAACTATTGATAAACTTCATTTCATCAAGACTTCGATGATCTCAGTGGCCTAGTGGTAACTTCTTGGCATTCTGATTTGTAGCTGCTTGTGATTGTGGTGTGGCTGCCAGACACCGAACTCTTCTAAAAATGCAGGAAAGTTTATTTCTTTTTTGGATTAGAGACATTGCGAACTTCTGGTTGTCATGACACTTCGTTGTACATCCCAAAATAACGATTTCTTTTTGTGGAACTCTTATCCAGAAAGTCAAGAGTAGTAATCGCAAAATTATATTTTTTCTCGTGTTACGCCATACTTCGACACGGCATGACCTGATTTATGCATTTTGTAGTAAAAAAACTATTGCAAGTTTATTCTAAAAATGTTTCTGCAAACAGACGTCTTGTTCCTTTTTTTCATGTAGCTTTTTTGCGTTACGCGCTGTTTCTGTTTGCGTACTTCAAGTTGGACACATTAACTGTGTGTAAGTTAAATGCGTTCAGGGGGCAAAGTTTACTCAATTTTTCCTGTCGTACAAGGAGAATGAACCTGCAGCGACGCCACAGGCAGCACGTTATCCGCACAAAAATTCCGGAGACGCACTCCAGCTGATGTCAACATACCTACCAGTCATATTCTCTAGTAGCTCATCTGAAAGCTCACCCACTGTAAGTTCTAATGAGCATGGCTGCAAACAAGACGTCAGAGTTAAACTTAGTTTTGTGGTCAGTTATTCAAGGGACGTCGAGCCGCAAATGTGCTGCGGCTCCTAGTGATGAGTGCCAGTCCTCGCATCGCTGCTTTTAAAAACCATCTAAACATAGAACTTCGCGATATTTCTGATAGTGTCTACCGGCGATCAGAAGCATCGAAGTGGTAAAACTCATGTGCAGTTTGCACTGGAACTTTATGCTTCAATACTTTCCTCAGCATGAAAAACCTCTAAAAAAATAAAAATCCTTGTTCTAACTTACACGCTTTTCTGATTGTTTTTACCTCTGTAGCACCTGANAAATAGTAAAGACATTATCGGATATAGATTAATCAGTTTTTTTAAGGTGTTTTAGGGACCCGAATCGGGTCCNTAGAATTGAAAATCGGGTCCCTAGAGTCAGAGAAAATTATAATCGGGTTCCTAGAATCAGGGAAAATCGGGTCCCTAGAANCAGAGAATCGGGTCCCTACAAGTCCATACTGGGTACGTAACATTTTCCTTAAAAAAAACCTGGATTAATCTAACAGGTAATGAAAAGGGAAACAGTCAAGCTACCAACTCGTTTATCGCAAAGGTNACAGCAGTAGCACAANACCAAAGCTTGACTGCCTAGGATCATTGACAGGTAATATTTATTTGAGTTGACATCGGTGTTCAAANCTTAAAATAGNGTCAGTGGTGNGGAAGGAGTGGTGCGGCAACGTTTTTTNTCAATCTTCCAGGGGAAGACGTTGCTTTACGAGGGCAATTCTGTTGATGAGGNAACATAAGAGCTTCGCTTGTGTTNCTAGCTTTTGTGAATTTTTCGGGCATAATTTTTTTCAACTATCTGGACTGTAGCAAGATTTAACGCGCACCCTCAGCCACTTCTACTTTTAGAGCTACAGCACCAGGGTAAAACGGAGATAGGAAAGGCGATGCGTTATTTCTTATGCTCCAACGATTTCCGCCATTCTACTCAATATTGTGGCGCCTTGTTCATTGTTTCATTCTTAGCAATAAATTTTCAAACTGGAAAATGTTTTGTCGACACACAGGTGCTAGAAAATAAAATCTTTTACCTTTTTTCATTTTGCAGCCTTTGAGAAAGTGTTTTCAGTTGATATTGAACTTACGTACATATCTGCTTAGTGTACAGCAATAACACTGGCACTTAAGTACCCGCAAGCTTGAACACGTTTTTGTTTGAAATGGCTCAACCAGAGTCAAAAGCTCGTTTCAGCACTGAACATTATCGCAAACCTGTACGGTGTTCTGAATTTTGTAGCACAGCTTGGCATGCAGAATTGCCCAATGGACAACATGCTAAAAAGAGAAAGTTTTTCTTGAAAAGGTCAAGTGCAGGAACGATTGTGTCGCAGAACGCTGTGCCCGATGACTGCTGTGCACGATGACTTGCGAGTGGAAAAGTTAAATGAAAACCATATTTTCATAAATGGTACTGCTAAAGCTTAGGTCAAACTCATTCAGGACAGTGTTGGTGTCTAAGCCGACTGTTGAGCACCGGTGCTTGTGCTGTAATAGATTGGTGAGACGCATTAGGATATATATGCAACTAGGCAGGGATGTTTCTCAAATGTGGTGGAGGCCATCTTGCTAAATTTCAGTTCGTTAGACTCGTCTTTGTGACAAAGAAACCCCGTTTGTATACAGGGTTTCACCATCAACGTGCACGTGCTCACATTCAGCAATTTGTGCAACAACAAGTGGCTGACTTCTCGTACCCCAGTGCTTTGCATGTTAAAACAGCTTTTAGGCTTGTGTCGACAGCACAACACCCGCCTTTAAATGCAGGCTGACGTTTTGGTGCGTCATCCTCGTGAAGGGCGAGCAATGCCCTCTGGTGGCACACATTGGCATTTTTTCTGGAGAGCCTTCTTCTCGTGAAGGTCCCACCAAACATATAAAGACTGTCATGGACAGGAAAGTGTCTACTCAGAGTTCAAGTTTCGTAAAGGATGCTTCGAGCGCAAGTGAAACTGTTAAAAGTACAACTGCGCAGCAAAGTCGAGCATCATTATCGCAATAGCGCACAAAAGATGGAGATTGAGCTTGTCAGAATAAATGTCAATGTCTGGAACAATACACTGTAATTTGCAGCTCTTGCCTGCGTACGGTGCTACGCGCCCTCGCACGCACACTAGTTTTTCTGAACTCGCTTCGTGTGTCGTGTGTAGCCTGCAGTTTTGCATTGCGTAAGTACGGTTATTGGGAAAACGCTAAAGACAGAATGGTCTGCGAAGTTAAATTGCAATAGCGCAAGAAACAAGATGAAGGTTGCAAGAATTTACTACAGTTTTACGAAATCTGCACAAGCTGGGTTAAAGATTCATTGCTTTCGCCTTACCTTGAGTACATCTTTGTTTTGAAACAAATGAATATGTGTGCCTGCCCATTTGCATTCATTTCATGTCAGTGAAAAGTTCCTGTTGATTTTGCAGATTGCTTAGTATCAATAGTGCATTGCTAAAGTGTTATATCTGCCACAATGAGCTCTCAACTTAGCACGGAAACAATCAGCAGACTTGCTGGATCTGCTCACCAACCGCAAAGCATGAAAAGAAGAGAAGAAGCGACTTGTTTCCACAGTAAGTACGAGCACTTTTCGTGAGATGGCGTACTGTGAAATTATCTTTTACTCCAAAACAAATGGTAGGTGGTGGTTAAGCGCCAGACGACCATAGACGGAATTAATTTCACGAGATATGAAAAATGTTAGCTATGCTAGATACACGCGATGGAATGTTCCCGCGTATTGTTTTCAACGGTAGCGTCTTTGTCAATTTAAAAAAAGCACTATTTCTTGCCTGCGTGTTTTGAAAACTGAATTTATAGTTATAGAATGTGACCGGGTTGGCTCATTAATCTATGTCGCTTGTGAACGGCCTTGTGAGAGCTTTGTAACATTATATCGTTTTTTCGTCATTAGATTTTCAGCATCAAAGAGAAAAGTGGAGGCGGAGAACAGCTTGAGAGACTTCTTGAAAAAGAAATGTAAGTATCTTTGCTTTCTTCATTCTCTTCGCGCATCACTCGGGGCTCAGCCATGGATCGACTGGCGCTCGCGTTTGGCAAATTGGTCGTTGCTGCAACCCGCTGCTGCAAAATAAAAATCCCCTCTGCAATCTAACGTTCTCCGCCACCTTGCATGGCTAAAATAGAATGCAATAGAAACCAGTTTGTTCTGCCGAACACCTATCAATGTCGCCCGTGGCGTTACTCAGGAACAGCAAATCGATACCGACGTCTCTCGCAGAGCATTAAAATTTCATGAAGTAACCTGTTCTACTGCAACAGTCCTTATCCTTTCATTAGACTTGTGACAACAGACTGGGCACTTAATTTTTGAATTGCTGATATTGTGCAAACTTTCAGGCATGAACTCTGCAGCAATTGATGTTTTCCGGCCAAGATTTTTCTGTCAGCGGGAATCGGAAAAAATACGCACAGAGCAAAATAGTCTGGTGGCGAATCGAAAAAGATTTCGCAACTTGTTTAACTGAAATACTCACCTTGTTCGAAAGAAGTCTTTTGAACGAACCTTTCGATATAATTTTTTGCCAAGTGTTTAACTGGCGAGCACTTTTAAATGTAATTTCAAGTGACCAATAGCACCATTTCCACCATGTTGATTTGCCTTTGTGATGACTTAACGCGATTTTTATTTTTAAAGACGTCAGTGCTTATTAGTTGTCATTAGATGCACATTAGCAAACGCCACATATGTCAGATTCAACCTCCATTTTTCATTTTCGCGAGTTTACACAAGCGTTTTATTGCTCTGGCTCAGGCAATTTACTCCAAATAAACCTCAGAATTTCCTTGCGTGCGCTTCGCACGCCAGGCGAAAACANAGGCTTTATTCACGCTCAAAAAAAAACCGCAGAAGGTAAACGAAATCTGNACTTTGCCCGTCGCATCCAAATAATCTCAAGGACCATCGGACAAGACATGCTCACAATCCCGCGAATTGCNCTGGCACGACCCTCTTAGGCTCTCTTGATAGGGACGGATGACGCGTGATGTTTGCGATAAGCCAGTCCGGTATTTCTTGTTTTTTGCTTAGTTTTACGCGATCCGCTGCTCCGTTCGCAAACGGACTGCCAAAAACTTTCGCGTCTCATACCTTGCAGCGACGACCGGGCTGTGCCTGCGCGTTGTTGCTAATAATCCCAAACAAAGCTCAGCTGCTTTTAATTCAGCTTAAAGACGCGCGGGCTTACCGTTGCGTGCTGAGGCCTTTGCGATGCCGAGGCTATTTTTAAAAGCTGGTAATGCGGTTCAAAGTACCAGGTCGGACTTTTATCTCGCAAACCTATCGCCCATGCTAAACAACTCAGCGCATCGGCGCCCGGGATTTGTGCAAGTCACGCTCTCTTACTCCGCTAGTGATGTGCGTGCGACAAGACGACCTCAGGATCGCAGACGACGCAATCAAGGGCTTCGGTCGCGGAGTCGCCAGCACGGAGGCCGAGTTAAATTGCCGTCGCGTGTCGCTGATAGCGCAGATGCCAATGACGATCGTGTCGCGAATGTTTTTAAAAGAGGCTTGTTTGCCGGCTAAGTCCACGTAACTCGTGGTTCGCGAAAAATTCGCCGAGAGCTGGCACGCGACGACGCGGATGCTTATCGTTGTTAGAGCTCGATGCACGCTACGTTGTAAATTGTTTATCTGACTCACTCGCGTCGCAAACGGTTGCATAAGAGCGTTTCATAACGAAGCTTTATTTTTTTTGCGCAGCTCGATGCCAAGCATTTCGTGCCTTTCTCACGAAAGAGTTCAGCGAAGAAAACCTGGACTTCTGGGTCGAAGTCGAATCTTATAGAAAACAGAAGCAGACGAAGCAGTCGAAGACAGCGCAATTCATATACGAGACTTTCGTTCAACAAGGAGCAAAGCGAGAGGTGAATATAATAATTTACTTCCACGATACATGCATTTATCTCTGCATTACATGCGTGCAGCTCCATCTTGATCTTAAAAACATTTCAATTTAACCCATATTTACTAGTTGTTGTGATAAGTGCAAGCAAGCTGTGTTGGCAATTGTCTCATATGTACAAATTTGTATCATTTTCACTTTTCTCATTGATGCTTGTTGTCGATTCATCTAACGACAAACTTTGCCTCGATAGGTAAACATCGACGAGCCAGCTCGCCGTGCGGTCGAGGCCAACCTTTTCAACCCGAATGGATCAACGTTCGACTTCGCCCAGAAGCAAGTCGAGAAGCTGATGGAAAAAGACTCATTCCGGCGCTTTCTCGGCCAAGGTTGGAGTTTTGCCGGCGACAAAAAGGCGCCGTCTAGCGGGAAGAGGAATCTCGTGATCAAAAGCAGTCGATCCTTCTCGAAATTCAGATCGACTCTTCGCAGCAGCATTGTCGAGAGACAGAGGAGGAGATCGGTGGCTTCTGCGTGATGAGCATTGACGTTATTTCCATGTCGGAAAAAGCTTCAACAAACGAAGCTTACGTCGGATGAAAAGATGCACGTGGCTGTAGTCAGAGTTGACGGGTGTTGACGGAGATGAGACGTCGGTGGTTTGACGTGGACATTTGTGGCTGAGCAGTGAGTCGCGATGACGGAGGAGCAGTCCACTTGAGAACGAGAACACTGTGAAAAAGATCAAACAATTGTTTCCCTGATGAATTAACTTATTGCTTTTTATTTAATGATTTCGACCAAAGCTACATTTAACAACACAATCGAACAACGCGTTGCCCATAACTGTCGAGCCCAACAGCGTAAACATACTGGGCAAACGAATAGCAAAAGCCTCAAAAGAGCAGTCGCAGTTTCCTTTCACGCTGCACGAATGAGAACAGTGCGGGAGTTTGTTAAAAAGCTTTGCAAAATTCATGCCTGTGCTTATTTAAAAAACACCTGTTTTCTTTTTTTCCCACTGTGACGCATTGTGCATTGTTTACTGTGTCCGCAGCAATAAACGAGTAAGCATAACAGTTTGCGGTTGGTGGTGACGATGTCAAGTGACTCTATGACGCAATAGAACGTCTGGGTCGGTGTCAGTTGTGAAATGCCGAGACTTAGTTCCGTTTCGAGTCCTAAGTAACAGAATCCAAGTTCACTTCCGTATCAAGCTATCAAATCATGAACTCTAACTTGAGAAAAGTTGCCTTCGATACCATGTTCATATCCGAATAATGACATTACACACTGCCTCGTTTTTTTAGCAGATTGTGTGCATTTTTTACAAATAGCACCAAGTCACAGCTCTACATATAAAGGAATATAAAACAGGTTTTTGTTTTGGGTGCAATATAAAACAATTTAATGTAAAAGTACATTCTCTCCCCTAAAGCATAAAATCAATCGGAGAAGCTTACAGTTTTGGTCAAGAGTCTGTATGTGTGGGAGGAACCCAATTCTAGGAAGCTAGCATCTATGCTATTCCTCAGGAATGAGCACGTGGGGTATATTTCTGATGAAAACGATGACAAATGCACATTTCACTCAAGTTGCGAGATCCACATTGACGTGCGAAACAACATCCTCATTTGATAACCGTTTGCTTCATGTGTTGCCTCGGAAGCCTGAACAGCAGTGGCGGCTCGTGGTGAAATTGGCCGGGAGGGCTGCGAAATTTCATCTCTGGTTGCAGGCCCGTCGCCAAGATTTAGCAGCAGGGAGGGCAAAAAACAGATGGAGGGGCAAAAAAACAGAAGGGGAGGCCACATTTTTAAAATACAGTATTGGATGTATGCAGCAACCGGGGGGCCAAACGTGAAATGGGGGAGCACCGATTT
>JGI24158J21664_10000337_pt1 | contig 40348 bp, 30 predicted proteins | sample Ectturendosymbi3_FD_21664 | JGI IMG/M metagenome (IMG submission 21664) | reverse complement strand
CTTAATTATTAGCTATTGAAGCAGTTAGAGCGCTTTTAAGTCTCGTATGCTTGTCTGCATGCCTTATTTTCAATATATATACAGTTCTTTTCCAAAATTCCGAAAAGCTTCGCGGCACACCTGAGAATCTGTGGCGGCACACTAGTGTACCGCGGCACACAGTTTGGGAATCACTGTTGTATACAGATGTTAAACAAACATAAAGCATGCAATCTCACAAATCTTCAAATGATTTGATCATCGACCATGGTTCTTAAACCCCTTCATATGATGCATGTTAAGAAAAATGATATTTAAAATTGAGAATAATGAATTGATTGAAGATTACTTTGTTGTGATGTACCAAGGTCGATAAAAATGTTTTGCAATACAAATATATGTGTTGTTCATATTTAGTGACAGCATGAGTCAAAAAAGCACCAAGTTACGGATTATTTAAGTGGATCAGAATACCCAAAAGATTAAGGTGGTTCAAAAATATATTTCCAGCAGTGCACAGTATTTTGCTGTGAGTTTATCCTCAAACCTAAAAAGATAGTTCATTATAATCAGCAGCGAAACATGTGTTCAGAAAAACTAGAAAAAATTAAACGTTAGTTCAGAATTTAGATGAACACTAGATGTTACCTTTTTCTTACAAAACTTTGAAATTTTTATACATGTTTAAATAGAATGCTGTTTTATGGTCTGTTACACAATAATTACCAGGAAAACATTAATGAATGAGCTAAGGAATTTATACCCATGCTTCCCAATACTTGGTCTAAAAATGNTTTCCTGCANTGACGATGATTTGCGCATCAATGTGAATCTTTTACTTGACAAAAAATATCAAGAGGCACTGGCTTAGTCTTGTGCCACTACGATGGCATGCCAGGTTTCGGATTTTCTTACTTCAAAATACGTTTCTCATCAAAATATTATGTTGAAAGCTGTTTTTCCAGCAGTGACCAAGTTGAACAACCCAGCTTGCATAAAAATATCAACAAACAGCAAGAAATTTACAGTACATGCAGTAGACCTATGCTATGTAACAGTTGGCCTGGGAAGTATGAAAGTACAATATTTATCTTAATAGTAATACCACGTGTTTCTACTCCAATTTTACTGGTTCAATTTCACAGGCCCCTCAGATACTGCACTGTAAAACCAACAAGCTACGTTACTGCTCAGTTTTGACTTTTAGCTTAATCATCACACATGACACAAACGCTTGTTGGGACCTTTTTGCATTCCCAAAATGAATCACGTAGCAAACCCAAATGACTTGATCAACGAGAAAAAGGCTGAAAGACTTATAAAATTAAAAAGACTCAAAAGCGTATCAGACATTTCAACAGAAAGCAGCAGAGAAGTTGATCTAATAAAATGGTGAAACTTTCAAGCTGAATCTCTGGTAAAGCCAGAGAACTTTATGCATTTTTTCAATCAGAATCTAATAAGAAAGGATAACACCTAACCTACTCCCAAAGTAGAAAAGAAAACCAAATGGAGACATAAGTCATAAAAACAGTATTAAAATATGAAAGAACATTAATAAATTCATTGTTGTACAGTGTATTTTATTTGTGTGTTGTATTGTACTTTATTGTATTGTTCTACTGTGAAAGTAGTTTATCACAGCATTCCAGCTGTATAATGGCAGATACCCGTTCTGGTCTATGAACAGGAAAACCACGTCATAACGGTTAGGCGTGCAATTACGATCAATAACCGCAAACAGGAAAACCACGTCATAACGGTCAGGCGCGGCTGTTTCAAGCAGTCAAATGGGGCTCCATGACCACAAAATTTGGGAAACAATAGTCTACACTGCAACTTTCATTTCCACAATTTGAAAAAGTTTGAAAATTTAGAATTACGGAACGAAACATTGCACAGAGGCATAGCGTCTCTTTAAAATTTAGTAAATTTATTACCAAAGGAAATGAGTTCATAGATATGCGAAAATTATTAAAAGATCTGGAGAACATATTGGGTTTGGTCTAATTTTTTAGATCTCTGCACGGTCGCCAATGTTTTTGCTTCATGGCACCAGTTATTGGCGGATCCACACCAGGCGTTTCGTAGGGGGACAGTCACACAGGCGGTTCGCCAAAAGAGTCTTCGCTTGTTCAATTACCCCAGATCCTCTATGGCATTTTTTGGGTATTACACAAAAGTGGTTGCCTCTTGTAGGCCAAGAAAGTAGCTGTTTTTATTGTTGGAACTACGCGATCTTTCAGGAAATCGCCACAGGCTGAAAGCGTTTTATAATTCACAAAACTTTTGAAGTGGGTCAAAAAAGACGGGCCTCGTTTTCCACAAGCTGCGCAGTAAATACGAACGCTGTTGGTGTATCTACTGTGCAAAATGCATTTGAAAGATATATCCTACAGACTAGAGCATGCTGCTCGCTAGTGTTTGACACTGTTTTAGCTATCCTCAGCGAGATCGGAAAAAACAATGTCTGAAAAGTATTCCCCACCTGGTCAGAAGTAGAACAGCTCATCTCACACTAAAAGTGGCAACTCAAGTCCAACGATAGGAGACGAGTAAATAGGTAAATGAAAATCACGTTTCCAGGTAAATATTGTGAAGTTACATGCAGTGGCGTAGCAACCCACTGGCTACTCTGGCCATAGCCAGGGGCGGCACGTTCCAGGGGGCGGCAAAATCTAGTCGCCTATATCGTAAGCAGAGATAATTGAAAAGATGTGAGGAAATTATTCCGACTGATTAAAATTTAAGCTTTCTTAATTTCATCAGCTAAGTCCCACGACCCATGAGATATTTTTTGGCAAATGAGGGCGACGCATCCGATATTACTAGCGCCATGGTTCTAGCCAGTGTTGCCAACTAGTATATATATACCAAATTAGAAAGATTTGGTATATATTCAAGGTGCTTAGTGTATGAATTTTTGGAATATGCAAAAAATTTGGTATATTTTTGTCGGAAGGTTGATTTGAGACTTTATACCTAATTATTTGTGACATTACAAAGCGTAAGCAGAGAAACCACAGTGGTCTCAAAGCTATGTATGAAAGTTTTAGTGATTTACATGGGAGTGAGCGTGCGCTTCGTGTAAGCGGAACGCAAGACTGGCGGAGAGAGAAGTTCTGAAAAAAACAGCTTAGCTCTGGGCATGTGGCTTTAGTCATTCAAGGCATCCAAAGATTGGAACGCTGCAAATGAGAGTGGCAGAAGATTAAGAGAAGAGTGACTGACAGAGCTTGCAAAGCAGTATTCTACTAGTTCTGTATCCCTCCTGCAAACTGTGCAAGAAGAAAAAGTGCAGGGGCGCCGCTAAGCAGTTAATATACATCATAATAATGCGGGGGACCACAAAAGTAATGAAAATGCAGTTGCAGATGTTGGAAAGTTGAATCTCCAGTGATTAGTACATCCGTCACCGCTAAAGTTAGGAAAGTAGAAATTGAGATTGCAGCTTCATGATGTCACTGCCCAAAAGCAACCGTTAATCATCTTAGACGAATTATGTGATTCAAATGCAAATCGTGATACTCGTGGAGATGCTCATGGCATTTTAGATGCGAGTCAGTGTTTCACATTTTTCTCTTTTCTAATATTTTGGAAGGTAATTGACCGAGAATCACATGAGAGGCTCAAACTAATCTGCAGCAAGAAGGACTGTCGTTAGCGCAATCTTCTCACAAACTGAAAGCGTTTGTCGCTGTTTTAACTGAAAAACGAGATAATCTGGTCAAACAGTGCTAAAAATATGTAAAGAGCAAGGTGTTCCTGTTGAAGAACGGAGAGTGCGTAGGAAAAAGAGAATGGCTGGAGAAAACGCGGGAGAAGCATGTCTAATCATTGTTGAAGAAGTGAGACGATGTATGTTTGAAGCTTTGGACAGATATAAGATTGAAGCGGAAAGAAGATTTAATGGAATTACTCAGTTGAATGATATGTTTGCATTTTTGAACCCACACGAGCTTCTGCAAAACAAAAACCACGAGACTTGTTTGAACGCACTTAGAAGCATATATGAAGACGATATTGACTTTTCGGAGTTGATTGTGGAAATTGATAGATTTAAACGACTCGTACGACGCAACGGTACCACGTTCGAACGCAATGCTACTGCGATTGACGTTTTACAATGGTTAACAAACTGTCGTCTACTTGACTCGACTCCGCATTTATGTTTGTGTTTTAAACTTTATCTTACCATTGATGTTTCAACTGCGAGTTGCGAGAAGAGTTTCTCCAAGCTCAAATTGATAAAATAATATTTGCGCTCTACCTGGGCGAAAATCGGTTATCGGCTTTGGCAATTCTTTCCATCGAAAGTGAGTTTGTCGACAAGCTTGATTTTGCAGACATAATCTCTGATTTTGCTTCGTCAAAGGCTCGACGAGTTGAGCTTGAGTAACAACGAAATATTATGATCGGAGCGTTAGCGTCATTGACTCGGCGGTTATGCGTTGTGCTGATAAAATGTAGCGTTGGCTGGCTGGAACTTTGGCCTGCAGTGCGGAGTGTGTTTCTCATGCGATACTTTTCATATTCTGGCTAAATGCGCCTGCTGTCTGTATGCTGACATGACTGTCCGGTCTTTGCCTGACAGAGTGCGTTTCTGGTAATGTTTTGGTGAATATTGCAAGCTGTCTTTATGCTGCAGAATTTGTTTCGCTTAGGACTGGCGTAGCCTATACTGCGTTTCCTATCTATTGACATAAGTGCGAAAAGAATTTCGTTTCCGCAAAACGATAAGGACTACAGCTGTTGTGGTCAAGTACACCGGCCAGTTGTCTCAATGTAGATTAATTATTATTGGTGATTTTCTTCCTAGTCACGCTTGCTATAGTTGCATTTGCCCTTCGTTAATTTCTTCTTTTTGGTTTACATTCCGGTTTCCTGTCATTCACTTTGAAAATTTTTGTTCGGCTGTTAATCGTCTTGGGAGTCCAGTAATGGTGGTTTCGGTCATACCAACATCCTCCCACTACAAATCTCGTGTTTGTTCGAAATTACTAATTTTTGAGTAAATGCGAAAAAATCGTTGTTTTTTACGTTCACGTTTTTCAATTTGTTGTTAGCCTCATAATCTTCGTTTTTAGTTTGGAAACAGTCCAACTAAAGATTTTCTGTTTATAATAGTTGTTAGTTGTGTAGTTGTTCGAATACTCTGTTGATATGGTAATATCATCATGTTGTAGCTGTTACCAGCTGCAGCTGTGCATTGGGCCCCGCGGCATGGTGTTGTGTTCGGGGAGGTTAGCAGTCGACAATTTACGCTAAATTTGGCGAATTCTTGTAGAAAGGTCTTCAAAACACAAAAGATCAAACCATGGTTGACTGAGCACAATGACGTCATAAATACAACGCCACTGCCCGCGCCAGGGGGCGGCATTTTCCGCTAGGGCCAGGGGCGGCAGACCGTGCTCCTACGCCACTGGTTACATGTACATGAAAAGCATATTTATTGCTGAGGCGATAAGTCAAAAGCAAACAAAATTAATAAAAGGCATTTGTTATGACATTACTCCCAATTCAGGCAGGCGCGTAGCCAGAAATTTTGATGGGGGGCAAACAAGTCTCAACATGTGAATATTTAATGCCCCTTTTTTTAAAGTATCTTCAATAAAAGGTGCATTTTTCTGGTGCTTTTTTCTGAATAACTATGTTCAGATTTAAGCTGAGAAATAGAAGTCTGTCTTCATTGAATTGACAAGTTTCAAAAGTTTGTTTTTAGTAAAGTTCCAAGCTTCCACTTCCCATTTCAGCTGTGCGATGCCCACTGGTAGAAGATATTTCACGTATGCCCTGTTGTAAAGATCTATGTGCAAAATAGCTGAAGATTGAACCCTGACGACGTCAGTGACTGGCCATTCCCGAACAAAATTCTTGGCTGCGCCACTTTCTTGGTTACTTGTTTAGGCTATATTTGGTTTCGCCCATGAACTTCCATGCTGGGTTAACTATTAATGCAAAAAGTATAGAGTTCAATTGCAATCATATGCATTCGTTTTGAAGAGAAAGCTTCACAATGCAGTTGCAGAACCACGAATTATATCATTCGTTTTGCAGTACAATTGAAATAGTCACAGAGTCACCTTGCAGCCGAACTTGACATACAGATTTAGACTTTTGGATTAAGGGTCGTGTTACACATGTGGTGAAGTTATTAGGCCTACGCCACATATACCCCTGAATTCGAAACTGCAGAGTGAACCTGGTCGCGAGAGGAATCGCTATTGCTGTTGTGCGGACGGACGTCGGTTTGACTGGCTCTTTGGTTGGATCAGGGAGACGCAGCATGGTGGCAGCAACAAATGGTTCCCAACGTGTCGGTGGCTGGAATTCATCGTTGAAGATCATTTTAAGCTTGTGAAATGGAAAAGTAATGTGGCGACGTGATTACGTCTACGCCACAAAAGGCTGAGTTCGTAACAGCTATACCATTCAATTGAATGCTTTTGCATTAGGCTACTGCGAATTGAAAATTAAGTGTTTTACAGTAATTTTCCAAAGTATGGGATCACTTAGGGCCGTACGCCATGCCACAGACCCTTCGCTACCTTAAACCGGCACTGAGTTATTCTACAGTCAACAAGCAAATTTCAAACGCNCTTTGGAATCTTGCAATAAATTTCACTTTCGTGATTAGTCGCTTCTTTAGTCATCAACAAACAGGCTACTTATCAGACAATANNTAAATATGGATCAAAAGCTTTGTGGGTGGAAGTCTCGTAAAGTCATATACTAGGCCTACCTTGCAGTAGGCAAGAATGAGTGTATCTCCACTTCAGAACTGAAANTCAACTTNCAAGCGCTGTTGGATTCTTAAATACAAAAACCTGTAAAACCATTCAAATTTACGCATGGACATTGGAGATCAAGGTTTGCTCAGAAGCAAAACATTTTTTCTTTTGCAAAAGATTGTTTTACGGAAGCTATGCAAAAGAATTCAGCATTTAGCATGTTAGCCAATTTTTTCCCAAGACTAAATTCTTATCTAGCTTCATCTCACAACATCTGCATTGTTCCCTCCTGCCTTTAAATTGAAATATTCCAAATGACTCGACAGTAAAAATCAAAGACTCGGGATGACTATTCAGCAAGTTGTGACTCGGTTTGACCATGTCAGTGACTCGAATTCCTTTACTCGCAGTTGATTGCAAATGACTAGGTCTTGTGTTTGCTTCCAGGTTCATGTCTTGTGCCTGTGTCTAATTCGAAGTGACCGAAATTCTGTAGATTCTAATGGTTGGAAGAGAAAATTTGGTTCATTCAACGGTGGCAGATCTGCTAGATCAATGTTAAATCATCCGGAAATTCTGAAATCATACGACAATGTTTTCCATACTTTTTGCGTCGGATAACAGTTACTTTGATGGATTTTAGATCAAGATTGAAAGATTAAAATCTGCCTAAGGAGTATCGTGTGGTGTTCATTTACAATTCAGTTGGCCTTATCAAGGTTACCCTATGGACTGTGTGGTCACTTTGGGACATAGAGCTCTTGCGTGCCACCTGGAAATAATATGCTCCAGCAAACTTGTTGCGATGGCAACTGTAAAGCTGTAAAGCTTAGAGGGTGAAATGAGTGAAACGTGCTGTGTTTTTGGAAAAGATGACTGCAGTCGCGTCTTCTCACGGATTGACTGAGGTAAATTACCTAAAAAAACGTTCTTTCTTTAGTTTAAAGCTGAGTAGATCACCTGGTTTTGTCATTAAGTAACTGTAAGCCCAGTCATCAATTCATTTCATAATGATTTCAAGCCAGCTCATGTTTTTTCTTTGGCAGTGTCTATTTTGCTGCCAAGTGAAGATGGCAGCAGCAAAAGGCTTGGTAGAAAGGAAGTAAATGTAACAAAGAGATAGACCTAGAACCTAACCTTAACCCTAACCGTAGCCCTAACCTAACCCTAATCCCAACCCTAACCCTAAGCTAACCGTAACCAAATATATCCCTCACCTAATGCCAAGCTAACCTAATGCTAAGCAAACGCTAAACTAACCCTAAGCTAATGCTAACCTAACGCTAACCCTAACCTAACCCTAATCCTAACCTAACCCAAATTCTAACCTAATCCTAACCTAACAACACTGACCCCTAAATGTAACACCTAAGCAAAGCCTGAAAAAAGCAAAGAATTAGAAAAAAATAAAACGAAAGCTGGCAAGGTGAGAGTCGAACCGAAAAGCATTGGCATATCAGCCGTAACACCTAACCGTTACACCACAAGCAGGACAACGTTTTTCTGACAATGAGACTTTTTCTTTGTATTGCGTCATGCCACGGGACCAAATCTTCCACTGCCAGCACAATAGCTCCTGCCAATCTGTTGCCTCCAGAATATCGCCGGTAAAATAGACACTACCTTCTTCTTGTACATTGATTGTGCAATGTGCATATCATGTAGTGATTACAGTAAACACGTATCTGTCCCTGAGAATAACATTGTGTATACTTGGATTATATATTTATTTACTTAATTATTTTGAACCTCGTTGATTTCACCCATGATTGATTGAAACATGATGATGAAATTGTGCTGAAAAGTGAATTAGGCCCACTAGTAAGCTGCTAGTGGCAAAATTCTTAGAAAAGTTCATACAGTATGCTACACTCCTACATATCCAAGATGAAAATGTGGACATGTGGATGTTTTAAAGTGGATTTTGAGAATGGAAATCCTTTTATGATGATAACTAATAGCCATAAATTCATGGTGCAGCAACTGATGCTTGTTTCAGACGCTCTAGTTCTAATACCAAAAGCACATTATTTCCCTAAGTCATATAATTCAAATTACTGTTTTGTATTAATTCCAAATAAAATGCTTTGTAAAGTATGGCATTTCAAGGTCTTGGTAGATAAAATCTTGCCTGCTGAAATCCATACTAAGTGCCAATAAGATATTTATTTCTTGATCATTTTCTCACCAAGGCCTAAATGATATCTTTTCCCGGTCACTGTTACACTTGAGGAAAAATCATCATGCTTCTATAATTTGATAGTTGAATATTGGACAATAAAGGAAATGTAGTGCAGGTGTTTTCTGAAAAAAATGACAATGAATGACTACAAAAAACAATTATCACTTTTCTGTCCCACCAGATAGTTCTAAAATCATTTTTGTTTTTTTTCTTGGTCATTTCAGGGAAATTCCAACATCAAGATTTTAGAAGCTTTATGTAGTCCACAACTGCATGTCAGTCAATCTGCACATCACATGCAAGCTTTACTGTACTGAAAAACAATAATACTTGGCTTTTCAGTCATGCTTACCTTGTTGCAAATGTGACTCCTGAAAATTCTGGCATCACAAATGATATTTTGTCAATAATTCCCATAGAATCCACACCAGGCCTGTAGCCACAGCAGGTATTCTAAGGCAATCTCTTCCAAATTGTTTCTTTTTTTTTGCTCCCCCAAATTTTCTTGTGCCCAGAAAAAATTGTTTTAAATACAGTATATAAGAAAAAGAAAAATATTTCCCTCCTAAAATCTTTTTTCCTCCCAAAACCTTGAAAACCTGGCTATGGACCTGATCCACACTGACTTCTGTGTAACAGTATAACTTAGTTTACAAGGACATGTGCCATAATTTTATTGATCAAGGCTAAAGTTTTTCATTTCATGGTGTTTGGAATTATAACAAAAATATTTTGCGGAGTTGTATGAGTTTGTTGAAATAGGTTGCCAGAAAAACTTCATAATTTTCTTTCAATAATGCAATTCATTTTATTTTTTGCAGTAACTTCATTAATTATTTGTTCATAAAGTATTTTTCCTACAGTAAATATTTTGATGCACAAGGTATTCCAAGCAAATTTTGTTGTTAAAATACCTTATGAATACAAGTTCCTTGCTTTCTAATCTATCATAATGACAACACAATATAAACCTGAAAGGTTTTATTGGCTATACGGAGATTATGTTCTGTGTGTAGTTTCTATAGGTAGCATTTGATCAAGCAAATAGGCCTACAGTGAGAATATACATGTTTTGCAAAACCATCATTTAATATAATAATGTAATATTAACATTATTATACTTCATACTCATGGTCCATACAGACGCGATTGCAGACACAAGAGCACAAAAAATGATTAGCCACACAGTAGCACAATTTGCACATGACCAACATTGAGAGTAGCAAAGCACTTTATCATTACCACAACTGTATTGTCATTCACAATAGCACAAAAAAATGGTTAGTCATACAGTAACGCATTACAGAATTGGTGTTTGCACATGACCAACCAAAATTGAGCAGAGCAAAGCATTTTAACAGTACTTCTTACTTTTTGCATGGTTGGTTTGAATATATTGCACATACATTTTTTCTTTTACTACACAAAAGCAATACTGATGAGACGTGAACACCGAAACGATGCACCAACAACTACTACAGCTGGTCTCCATCATACAGGAGCTTTGAATAATTGAGGAAAAATGAAGATTTGTAAAAAGCATCAGACATTTGAAGCGAACAAAAAAAAAGTTGGATGAAGATGCGCACCGCATAAAAATTTGATAGAAATTGTTTCTCAGCAGAGCATCAAATGACCTGACGCAATGGTTGACCTGGTGTGGGTGAACACTTATATTTCTGGGTATGTAATGCATAAATCGGTAGGTATTGTTATACGCAGCACGTAAGCGCTTCATACTGGTCTGCGTGTATTTGCCCCACAGTTGGAAAGCAAACATTGTCATGCAATAGGCACGAAATAGACTGTTTTTACTGCAGGAGAGCACTGATCAAAAGTACCTCTGAGTTTGTTTGCTGCACAATACAGTTATTTCACTTGTCTCTGAATATCATCATCATCCTTCACTGATGCATTTATCCACACACCAAGGTATTTCACTTGGTCAAAAAATTGCATACGTACACCATTTAGAAAAACATTTGATGGGGCAGGTTGTTTATACTTTTAGGGCAAAAAAGAACACTAATTATTTTGTTGCAATTAAAAGTAATTTCATGTTCAGCAGCATAGTCACCACAAATATTCAGAAGATAATACAGCCCACTAGTACTGGGGCTGAACACACATATATTATCAGCAAACAGTAGATGATTCACAACCATATTTCCCACAGTGCATCCCACCCTGGCTGAGCCCAGCTGGATTGATAGTTCATCAAGGTAAACAGAAAATAAATATGGGATCAGGACTCCCCTTGTCTTACCCCATTGGTTACAATAAAGGGGGATGAGTAGTTGGTACCCCATTTTACTTGCATGGTCTCTTGCCTGTACATGGACATGTGCCACAATTTCAGTGAATTTATACTTCACTTTCTTAATAAGTGGGATAGATTTGCAGTGCGCGTGGTTCTTCATCATATTGTTACATGCAATGCTTGTTGCCAGTAATAGTTTCTTTTATGATGCTTTTTGTCAAGTGTTGTTGAAGGATTTGTTCCTGTGTTATTCCAGAATCTACATCAATATTTTCATTACTGGCAACATGAGGTTACTAATTAGGTGTTTAAGCCCTGATTTTTGTGTTTCTTAATTAATACTTCTGTTATAAAAACTAGACTGCAACAAATCACAACGAAATTTGTACTTTTAACTTGCTGTAATGATCCAAGCTAGAGCATCAACTACTAGATAGATGTTCTTATGCATATGAAAACTGAACATCAAAGGCACATAATATTAATTGCAATAATAATAGTGGAATGCAACCATTTCCGTTTTTAGACCTATGTTTTCCACCAAAATTTAACTACAGTACTTTGTGTCATTTTTTATACATTGAACTAATCAGCACTTTTTCACAGTAGAAATTCAAGATGTTACAGAGTTCTTTAAACATTCTTTTCATATTCTAGAGTAAAGATAATATTCATTGTTTAAATATTTTCATGGAATGGTTTGTTTGTAGTTATTAGATTCTATAAAACAATTTCTTATAGATATTTTCAATAGTGTGAAACCCGCAAGTCCTGTTTATTTATTGCTTCTTGCACTTAGCTCATTGGTTTCATTTATAAACATGACAGTATAGAATAAGGGACAGAAAAGATTTAACAAGCAAGTTACAATTACTAGAGCTTATGTTACTTATGTTTAATATATTTTATGACCAGTCTTTCCTAATTATGTGGTATTTCTGCATTTACTAAAATGTGGAAATACAAGATTTGAAATGAGATTGATCACTCACATTTTAGCATGAAACCAGTTATGTTCTATCAGTAGATCAAGCACTTTTTGATTTCATCACTGTTGTTTATACAAAAGTTAAGTGACTGCTGTAGCTTTTGTAGTTTTGATTCACCTACAGTAACTATGATGATTTTCTAAGGAAATAATATGCAAAAAATCAGCATGTTTAAAACAAGGAATGTGTCAGTGTTTACAACCAAAATAAGATTAAAGTAGTACTAAATATTGACATCACTTTTTATTCCAATATAAGCCAAGCCTAATCTTCAGACAATTAAGATCCATATGATGTATTATTCCCTTACTCAATTTTCAGAAGTAAGTATGGTTCATTAACTAAACTTTGGGTGTAAAGAAAGCTCAGAAGTGATAAGGAACTGTTGCCTTTTCTCAAATAAATTTAAATACTAAAGTTTCTTCAGTAGAAACTACTAAAATTTTTTGTATGTTTGGTTGAACATGGATAAGAAACACTTTTAACTTTTAATGATTGTTAAAGACTTTTTATTTGCACACTACATTAAAAATATCCCACCCTGATTGTTCTGTAGGCAATGGCATAATTTCTGGCATCAAAATTTTTTATCAAGCGTATTTGTTATCCAACATATTATAAAGAATGTATGTCTGTGTTTTGATGGATAGTAAAACATTATATGTAAAATTCAGTTTAAAAGTTGAATTTAGGTAATCTATGAAGCTAATTAATTAGTTTGTTAGTTTTTTTTTAACATCGTATTCATTAATAGTTACACTGACAATACAGAAAACTATAGTACATCAGGAAAAAAGTTTGGTATAAGATTATTATTTCGTTTCCAATATTGGACAAATGATACTTGTTTTTGCATTTTGTTATTCAGTTATATGAAAACTAGTTCTTTTTTCATGGGTGTTTTCACATGACTGGTCAAAATTTGAAATTTAAATTCTGGTCACTAGTCCACACAGGTGAAGGGTTTAAAATTAAATCAATCAGCAAATTTTTAATAGGAAATTGATTTCATGTAACACAGTCCTATAGGACTGATGATGCACAGTGTTATGTGAAATTGATTTCCTATTAAAAATTTAGTGATTGATTCAAACTCTTCACCTGTGTGGAGATTTGTTACTTGAATATAGACAGGGTTTTTTTAAGGAAAATGTTAGGTACCCGGTATGGACCTGTAGGGACCCGATTTCTCTGATTCTAGGGACCCGATGATTATTTTCGCTGATTCTAGCGACCCAATTTGCAATTCTAGTGACCCGAATCGGGTCCCTAAAACACCTTGAAAAAACCCTGATATAGATATGTGTAAGTTTGAATCATCACAAAAGATTAAAGCAGAGCTCATTAGGCTGATTCATCAAAAGCTTGCAGCAAACCTAAAGCTTTTAATAGTTAAATTCTGGTCATCAAACAAAGTCAAGAATTTTTTTGTTTATTATGAAAAATAGTGAAGCTCTTGATATATGTTTCAAAATCGTAAAATCTCCTCTGCTAGATCAAAAAGACAAAAACAACCACGTCCTTGCAAGAGTTCTAAAAGTTTTCCACCAATGAAAACGTTTTGTTGTCATTTCCAAACTCTAGTTGATGCAATATGTAAAGTAATGAACAACTTGCCTGGTGCATTTCCCTTGGGTTACCTTGTTCATCATCATATTGCATATTACACAGTGCAAGATCTATTTAATGTTTTGTATCTTGCCCTGCTTGCAAAATAATCATCTTTAGTATTCTTTAAAGTTATTGTATAACTACCAAACTCTTTTCTGCAAGGAACAACTAATCAATAGGCTTGGCAATGATGTAACAAAAGCTCAATAAATTTACAATCTTATTAGTGTGGTTCAAAAGAGAAGTTGATTTTAAATACCATTCGCATTCTGTCTTCATGAATAAAGAACCTGAATGTGAAATATTTTATTGCAACAGTTCATTGAAACATATTGCTGCACTTTTTAAAAATTGACATATTGAGCATTTCTAACTTACTAAATTCGAAAGCTTTCATTAATGTCATTTTTCAAAATTTTATTTTTGCAAAGAATGTTTTCTTACAATATAACAATTTTTAGCATGATGCAGTGGATGAGATATGGTGTTTGCATACAAATTATTATTCATGATGTTTTGGAATGATTTCAACAATAAGCATGTATAGCTGGTAAAGACAGTTTACAATCAGACCCAGTGCCATCTAACGGGAGGTGGGAGCCAGGGGGGAACTTAGCTGAAATGGACCCACTGGAAACTTTAGGGGGCCTGCTAGGCAACACTCAGAAAGAAAAACTTGAGAAATGATAGTGAATCCGGATTTGGACGGGTATGCTAGAACCCTAAACCACTGGAAAAGACTCTGAAAATGCATAAAACAACAACCTACTGAAAACCACAAGAATACTAAATACCAAAATATGAGATTTTATATTTAGCTTTCCAGGTGGTAAGTGCACACCCCTGCTCTTCCTGTCAGTTACACCAGTGATCAGGACTTTTTATTAAAATGTGCTTCATGAGTGAACAACACATAAAATATATAAAAATAAGTTTTTGTACAGCATAAAAAATCAAAAGAGAAAAAATAATACCTTACTGTCTCTGAACAACTAGTGAAAAACTACGAATTTTCAGCTGGCTTTGTGCTGTGGCTTGATTCCTTTTAAGATCATTTTGTGATTATAGTGTGTTGTATAAATATTTCTTGTATTTCAAGTATTTCTTGAAGACAGTGAAGCTAGCATCATTCTAATATTTTATGTTTTTCCATTCACTAAGTCATTCCCATCTTTTTATATAATGTGTTTTATCGCTAGTTTTTTATTGGAAACATAAAGCTTGTTATGGTGTTACATGCTTCATTCTTGCAGGTTATCAGTGCACGAAGAACAGAATCCATTGATGCCCCTGCCATTTTAGATTTAGTGGATGATCAAACCCACCATCAATTCGGTCGAGTGAATATTGTGCATCTGATTGAAAAAGCCAATCTCTCTGTTACTTTAAGTAATGAAGAAAATGAGGTATATTTCTTTCACGTTTCTCTAAACCATGTTATTTTCATGTCAATCGATTTTGCAAATACAGGCACAGTACCAATTCTCAGATGCACGCAACATAATGTGAGATCAAAAAAACTTTCTTGCATAATGTAAAGCATTAATTAATTTTTTCGTGCAATTCGTTTTCCTGCCTTTTATGCTTGCTCTTGATGCTTGTGGAGATGTAGCTAAAATTGTGTCAGAAACACACTTGGTCATTGCAGGAGCTCATACCTTGCATGTGTCATCGTAAATAACTGGAAAATCAACATTAAAAATCATTAAACAGTGCTTAGAAGTTGTTAATTTACATGCAATTCATGTTTATGCGCATATGTGAGAAATTCTATTTTACATGCAGGTTTTGGGTTTTGCTGGTTTTCTAGACCATCCTCAGATTGAAGTTTGCGATCCAGCCAACTGGGAAGCATGGATGCGAGAATCCACATGTTCTTTTTCCGCAAACGCCACACCTCTTAACAGGTACGTTGCAATCGAAAATTTCCCGTTTGCTTCTTGTCATGAGGAATCTTATCTTGCTCTGACCGCCCGCTTATCATTGTACGACTCGCCTACTACCTGGCCGAACAATTAAAGGGTTTGACTTCCAAACAAATGGTTCGATGCCCTTAGACGCGCTCACGGACAGGAGAGGATTGATGATGAAAACACGCCCCAGGGGCAGTTTTGTCCATAAGCCGGCCCACGCTTCAGATCAAAAACGTATTGCACGAAAAAATTAATTAATGCTTTACTTTCGTTTCACGAAAAATTTGTCGATCTGCACTCGCTAAAGGTGATCTAAGTCGGTCGAACATCACTTTATTTTCCTTGGCTTGTTTTACGCACTTGGATGCAAAGCACGAGACAAAATATATTCAGTCGGAGTACACTCTCGGGATGTCCGTGAGACTTCCTTTGAGTAAGACCTTTAGTTGGGAAAATTGGTCTGTGGCTTGTACAACGGGACATCAGGAGACAATACTACAGCTCACATATATAAAGTAGAACACGCCGTTCATCCAAAAAAAGCACCCAGCCGTAGCTACTGAAATTTATCAGGAGCACTTTCACGATTGAAAAACAGCGTTTTGCGCATTTGACAGCTTCTGGCTGCTATAGTATCAGTGATATTTTTAATGTCAGGTATCACCAGGATGTCTTTCTCTGTGGCCACCGGTACATGTGTTTGATGGTGTGCGTGGGTGAACGCTCGCTGTCCATCGTTTTTCATTGTTAACGATTGAAAAGGATCGCTTGTGCGCTACCGGCCTGTGCGACGCAAACAATGTCGCAAAGTTTTGTACGAAACCCCGCAAGGCTTTTGTTGATCTCAGTAAAGATGTTGGAATGCAAAAGCATCTCGTAACCGAAATAGAGGCTGCGTAACTATCATGTCTTTGCTAGTCATTTCGCACTCGCTGCAAGTGTTGCTGATTTACTGCACCGTGTAAGCGTCAGATATTTTTTGTTTCATTGTGGACCGCTGTGGCCCAAACTTAACAGTTCTGTCCACAAAAGGATTTTCCCCAGAGCTGGCCACGGATCCGGAGTGCCGGAGTCGACTCCGATAGGATTTTGAGTTTTTTCGGATCCAGATTCGATCCGAAGTCCCTTTTTCTTTGCGGCAGCAGTAGGAGTGTGCATGGTCTTTATAAATGTCATTGCTTTGAAAAATCGTCGGATTCAAAAATTTTGGAACAGGAGCGGAATCGGAGTCTGAATATGTGACTCCGGCCACCTTTGATTTGCATATGACGATGTCTAGCTGGCTAGTTCATCTAAAACCTTTAAAAAGTCACCTATAAACTACCAGTGAAGTTTCCTGCCTTCCTTAAGAAGTACTATACTTAACGGCTGTGACCAAGAGCGTAATTTTCAAGTAGGGACCGACCGTGATAAAAACCAGCAGCTTACGCGTGACCCACAACACTCTTCAAACTCATTTGTGTTGTGAGTTTTGAACCAGTATTAGGCGTACTATGTATGTTGGTAAGCTCCTTTAGCACGATTTGCAATTTCAATTTCGGTGTGTATGAAGAGCAAATACATATATCCCACCCACATAGTAAATAATTCATCATGTATNAAACCCCATTTCGTTGGTTTTCTTCACGCCTGTGATGGAAGTTCTCTGTTACCTGCTGAACTCTCACTGTCAAGGTAAACGTGGAAGCATGTGAAGCGAAACTTAAAAGTAAACATGGCTCTAATGTCAACTGTGTAACAAACTAAATCAATCTCTGCTCAGGGATGTGAAAGACTTAGAAAACTTTATAAGTCTAGATAACATCGGGGCAAACCACAAAGAACAAGTTCCAGCCCTCCACATTCCATGCCTGACTGCATCAGAGACACGTGATTGAGAGTTATTGTAAATGGAATCTTGATATAAGACGCTGGTCAGCATTAAACTTCACGAACAGTTTGAACGGGAGGGAAGCAAGGTTGTTTGATGTGTTTGCCAATTTTTTTTCTTTCTCTCGCAAAACGCAGACCGATCAATCGTATATACGGCGTCCACCCCCGTAAGTGGAACCAATTCCCTGTGAATCGTTTTGCAGTTGTTTGTATTTACACCTAATATACTTTCTCATCAAGCCATTGCGTGGTGAGCCGATTTCCACTGAGTAGGCCAGCCAGCCGGTCACTGCCCAAATGCGCGTTTGGACGATCCGACCCTGCGAATGGGACTAAGCTGTCTTCTTTTGATAATTATTTCGTTTTTTCTGTGGTTTGTACGCGTTATATGTGTGCTACAACGGCTTCTCTCTGTCAGCGCGTATCGGTATGGATGTTCGAATTGGGAAATCTGTTTTTTTAACCCGCATCGTATGTTCGCAACCAGCTTGTTCCTGCACTACTTCACCGCTAAAGATGATTACACAATCGGGTGTGCAAGCGAGATCGTGCGAACCGTCTTTAACGCCGTTCCGGAACTACGTTTCGTGTTTCTCACGCTCAGAGCGGAAGTTCAGCTTGAACCTGCCCTTGCCGAAATTTTTGAACCTGTGGAAAAATCCGAGTCAGGTAGGAAATTTTGGTGAAGATTAAATGAAGGACTAAATGCTTTGGTCATTGGAGTGTGCCATCTACTGATCCACGATGACCCTTTCCGAGACGAATTGACAGTTGCTCCTGCGAGTCTGTGTACTGTTTCTTTATTGATTTATTTGTTCATCCATCTCAAGGGCTTCGTTTAGGACTAAGCAGTTTCATTAACGGAGTTCATAGTGATTGTTGGCAGTTTCTACTCCAAACCGTTTGTGAGTGTTTTGGCCAGCAGCAATCTCTCAGCATTTCGCTGCAAGACATCAAAAAGAAGAATGCCTGCTGTGCCTAACGCAGAGTCAACACCTTCATCATTTTTACTCACGCCATGTTTCAATGCGACCTGCAGTCTCTTTGTCTCATATCTGGCGAATGCAGGAATTTCATTAAACGGACATTACACTTTTTCAGTGTCAGATCAACTTCGTTCTTTGAAAAATTTTCTATGTTAAAACATTTAAAAAATGTGGATATTCGTTTCTTTCAGTTTCTGGCCTATCTTTTTTTCCCTGTGGAATGTCGTTGCACATTCTTGTTTTTGTTCAAGAATGTGATACATTTTTGGTGTAAAATAAAACATAAAAGCATGCCGAAATATTTCCTACTTGTTCACTTGCCGAGATGGATTTATTAGAAACAATGATGCTGTGCAGAGTAGTTTTAAAATGTTCCTTAGTTTGAAAAATATACAAAATTGGTTTTAAATGAACGTTTTGAAAGAAAATATTGCTTGACCGAAAAGCTGGCAGATCTGCGAGCTATTTCCATTGCAGAATCAACGAGATACAATCCTTGCTCTTTTTCAGGTCTCCATGTTCTGTACGTATGTCACCGTCACAAGCACGTCCCATTGCTTCACGTCAGAAAGGCAGTTGTCGAAGACCACGACGATTTGGTTCCGATTTTCAAGAGACTAGACAACAACTTAATCGAAGTTAGTGTTGCAGTCAGGCGTAAGAATGTGATCGTTGTGATCAATACCCCGAGAATGGCCGATAACAAGCTTCGTGCCTCAACTTCTTGTAATTTCGTTACTTAATGGCAGTAGGCATTTTTGACAATAGAGCAAAAATGTTAAAGCGCTGCGAAAACTGCAAAGCTGTCTGGCGTTACCAGCAGGGTTGTTTTTTACGACGCCCAACCTTTGATGCTGTGCCAAAAATTTGAGCAAACAGGAACAACATCAGTTATAAACGATTGCGATCAAAATGTTTGCTCGTTTCGTTGTTGCACAACACTCGTGACCGCCAGCGCTACAACGCAGCAGTCATAAAAACAGACAGCAGCAAATCTACGAGAGATTCCTGTACGCTCCCTGTTCTTCCGCGAGGAACTTTCCACATGTTCGCTACGTTCCTTAATCGTTCTGTTGTCTTCGATCAGGCGTACGGCAACTACTTCCTGGCGGAGACGATAGAAGCACAAGACGAACACAACCACGCGATCGTGGCCGAAGTCGGAGGAAAAGCGATCGCGTTCATGAGTATTTGCGACCATGTCAACATCGACCTTTTGCAAGTAACTGTTCGCTATCTTGTTGCTTTTATTGTATTGTTAATTGTTGCTGGTCTCTGACAGGTGTGNCCTAAGCAGTGNTAAACGTTTCACTGCCTGTCAAAATTTGTTGTTTTTTTCAAAAGCATCGTTAAGCGCAGTCACCAACTTCCCCTGCCTTCATCTGCTCGACTTTCAAAGTAAGTTTGATCCGATTCTCGTTCATAGCGTTGCTTCGAGCTGGACGCTTTTCACGGATTGCGCAAACCTCATCCCGACGATGTCTTGGAAGAAGAGAAGCCCCCTCAAGAAGAGAGGGATCTGACCGGCGAGCAAGAACGTCTGGAAGCGCCGCCGCTTTCTACTGCCAGCGCTGAGGCACAAGACCAGCCAAGCGTGACCAGCCTTCGATCACAATCGGAAGTAAACAGTGAGTTCCCAGAGAACTGGCATCGTGTTCTTTGTTGTTTTTCTGTTGCAAAATTTGTTTCGATGTAGTGCCACTGAAGCAGCAACGAAACAAATTTATGCGACCTGGAATGCGTGAATCTTCGGTTGCTGTAGGCTACATGCAACTAACGTAGACGGTCATGTAATCGTATCTCTTGCACTCCTTAAACGACATGTGGCAGTAGCTCCTTCACGAGCAAATGTTCGCAGAATTGCGATGTGCATCGCTCGTTTCAATTCGAAGCTTGTGAATCGTCGTAATGATGAGTTTCTCAAACTTTAAACTTTTGGCATAAAGGGGTTTGACTGAGGAAATAGAACAACAAACTCTGCTCTTTTTTTCCAGACTTTGATGGTTTATTGTCTTATGATTGTCTTCAGTTTCTGAAAAACCGGAGCTGCTCTTGATAGTATTTAACTTTATATGACCCCAACGTCCTGTGTAACGGCACGCACCTGTCCTCATAGGCATAGCCAGAGGGGGGCAAGACGCCCATGCCTCCCCAAAATTTCAGGCGTATCTTAACGTTTTGTGATGGTTTCCCAAACCAAATACCGTCGCTTAAATTAAAAATATTTGCCCCCCAAATTAAGTTTGGGATGGCTACGCTACTGCTTGTCCTCGTCCTTTTTTGCATTTATTTCTTTTCTTCAAACAGTTGAAAAGGACCAAGCCGGCTCCGTGTCCGCCCCCCCAGAAGCGGTTCCGCCCGCCTCGGCCGTGTCGACCACTTCGGTCAGCGGTGATCCGGCCGCGGACGCCACAACTCAAGTCAAGCTGAGCGAGCTGCACATGAAAGGTAGCTCTTCCTCTCTCACTCAAGAACCGAGTCCTGATGGTAAAGAGGAAAAAGGGGGTGCGAAAGATGCCGATGAACAAGATGAATTAGAGGAAGACGTATTTCTGGCTCCTGCGCCCGCCGAACCAATCGCCGCCGAAAGTGATTTTCTGGTAAGGGGACAAACGTACGCGTTATTCACCCCCGATTTTGCTGTTTACCATTGATTGATAAATTTATACGGACTTGATGGATGCTGCAAAACAGCGCTGAAGTGTACACCTACTTGCTGAGAAATTTTTGAAAACTTGCATTTCATCTGACGGTAAGCAGCATTGTATTTGTTTCTACTCTCGTGTGCACAACATGCGCTTTTACTTCGTTTATGGTGCGATTCGATTAAAGTTGGGGCATTGCCCAAATAATAACAACAAAAAGGTGTACAAATTCAGGAATTTTGAAGTGAGTTGACTACCACTTGACAAACTTTGGTTGCCCGAGGTTTGCAAACCAAAGTTCGATGTTTGGTATTCGGAAAATATTCTGTACCCTGCGCAAAAAAAGACAAGTTCATTTCACTGCACCTCTCGTAAGCGACGCGCTTGTTTGTATAAATCTGAGCCCCGTTCGTGCCTGCGTCGCTTTGTTTCAATGCTTGCTGCCTTGCAGCCCACCTACTGCGGAGAATCGTCCGCCTTCTCCATCCAGCTCTTCTGCATCGATGAACAATACGAGATGCGATCCGCAGATTTCCTTCCTGAGATCTTCAGGTGCGGTCCTCACATCAGGGTCGCTTTCTTAGAGACATGTGGAGAAGGAATATTAAATGTTTTGCGTTTATTTGATTGTAGCGGTCTTTGGATTCATTAACGTCTTGCAGTTTTATATTTTTGAAACATAGTGAATAATTTACCGCCTTTAAGTAAACGTTTAGGTCCTTTTAAGGTACTTGGTTTGTTTTTCGTGTTTGTTCTCACTTCCTACACATGCAATAATGCATTGCCGAAGAACGGAGCTTTAGAATTTTTACTACTGCGCCTGTTTTTTTTCCGTTTTTCCACTTGTCTATCATGGCAACAACATTGTTGTGGATCTGCGCTCTTATTTGCGGCTTTAAGGCACAAAGTCGCAAATTTCGATCATTGTCATAAATGAAGTTGCATTGAACGCAAGTTAAAGCATAATGCGATGATAAAAAAAAGTCTTCAATTTTTCATTGCAACTGATTTTTCCGGCTGTTTCACCAGGCTTTTCCCCCACAAGGATATTGCCGTCATCACCGTTCCTCACTTAGTCCCTGAGTTTCCTCTCATTCAGCAGTTTGTCCGAGTCACGCCGAGGCCAAATGCCAATCCACCCCACGAGCTCTACGTATTCCATCGCCATGGCCTCATCGCCAACAAGTTCAAAGTTAGGCCCGCTTGCACCAAAGACTATGAGCAGGTTAGTCTTGAACTATGCGCACTTCGTCAATACGATGTACCATTTTTTCTTTGCGTTCTTTTTTCTTGCGTAAGTGTTGTTACAGGTTGGCCTCAGAGTAAGGGTAGATTTAACAGAAATCTTTTCCCAACCAGATTTTTCAGCTTTCTTCTGCTTATGCTCCAACAGCACCCTTCAGTATTTTTCGCTGACGTTGTGTGCAACATTCTCTAGTCTGAACTTGCAGAAATTTATACCCCAAATATTCCATCTGCCAAGTAATGCAAAAATATCTTAGCAAGAAATCGAAGCACGGCTAACCCCTTTCGCGTAGGCTGAGATATTTGAGTAACAGCGTCTGTGAAACAAGGCGACTTTAAACAACCGGTTTCTCTTTTCAAATTACCTCCGCCTGAGTTGCGTTCTGCTATTCAAAGTTTTGCAATCGCTCATTGCAAGGTGGAAAGGCTCGTGTCCGACATCCAAATGCACGATGTCCTGTTGGGCGACCTGCGACGATTCAACTCCGCGAGGAGGGATCCGGACGGAACTGAGATCCAAGCGTTCGTGGCTGACTGCCTCGACCAGGTGCGAACGAAGAAGTATTGCTTTCACTGTGTTCTTGCAGAAAAAGAAAGAATTTTGAACAACGTTGTTCGCACCCAGCAGCAGGAAATACACGAGCGAACGTGGGTAGTTGGCATGCTTGTGCGCGTTTTTTTCACAGATTTTTTCCTAAAGCAAAGCTGATACTTCGGAGAGAAGCAGTGTTCGTTGTTTTGGCTGATGGGCGAATTAAGTTGTGCCAGCCCGCATGGCATTTGCGCCTTTTTGAGGACAATTTAGTTTTTCTATTTCTTGTGTTGCTAACAAGCCATGCTGTGAAGCAGTGGTCCTTATTCATTCATGCTTCTCACAGCATTCACTTTGAAATTTAAATAATCATTTTGAATTTCTGGTTAATCATGTTTCGCTGCTTGCCAGCGCCAACCTTTTAAATCTTTAAGCATGGTTTGGATTAGAACTTATGAGTGAATTTTAGACACTTCCATTAAAGTTACGTTTAATGCCAGCCCAACACGCTGGTATATTACAGCAAACGGCCAAATTATGACGTAGCGTGGCTTCATCATAGGCCTGCTTGGGTATTTTCTCTTGCGCAAAGCTGCGGTGTTAGAAATTTTTAAAAAACTTCCCTCGTTCACAGCTCGTTCATTTCACACTCGCTTTCGGTCTCGGGATGGCGGCGGAGGTTTACCGCTCATTGTTTCATTAATTTCCTTGTAATAGCTGCGCGCAGTATGATGGATAAGTGTTCGCTGCTAAAGTTACAAATAGCTGCTTTCAGCAGCACGAAGTATCGGTCCGCGGTACCGGCATAAGATTTATCGCCGGACATGAGACCCGCTTCAATCATTCGCTCGTCTCAGGTCGTCGGAATTTGCATCGTTCGCCGCGAAGAAAGCATCGAGTACATCCGGTCGCATTACAACATCGAGGACTTCATCTACTTCAATCACCACCGCCGCGACGAACACGCGCATCTGCATCACTTTGCCCTCAACCCCATCTTCCAGGTGCGACTGGACTTGCCCGTTGCACGACCTACTGTAGTTTTTTTGTTGCTGTAAGACAAAAACTTTTCCAGCATCACCTGGCAAAAAATAATGTTGATTAGACAGAAACGGTGGTCTTTGTACGCTAGGTAGCTGTCTACGGTTTTGCTCAACGCAAAGGCTTGTTGTGGTGATGCTGCGCGTTTTGGCCAAAAGAGGGTTTTGGCTCTCTTCGTTAGGAAACAGTTATTTCTGAAATATTTCGAACTACTTTTTGAAAATCAATCCTTTTCTGCTCGTCGCTGGAAGAAACTTTAGCGATTTTCACTGAGGGTTATTGAATTGAATGAATTCGTATTTCCACAATAACGCAATTCGTCGTATGCTAAAAAGTAATTTTTGACATGTATTTGTGGCAAAGTCTAGGTGAACGCTCTTTGTACGAAAGGTAGCTGATGACATCATACGCCACATTGACTGTGCAAGTACGGTCGCTTTTTAAAGTGGTCGAAAAATGCGTAAAGGTGATAACAATTATGAATGAAACGAAAGGATGTCGTGAAATTATTTTTTCTTTATTTGCTGCAATGCACAACAAAGTGGCGAAAAGTCAGTTCAGAAATGATTTACGTATAATCTCGATTTCTCAACGCAGCATTATTCGAAGCACTTCATGAAGGAGGTTCTGAGACAGAGCCACAAGTCATGCATTTACTATCCAGTCTACCCGCGTTTCGCTGGGTCAGATGCACCCAGCACACATTCTTTGATAACTGGTAAGACGGCGCTTAATGCAGTTTGGAAGCATTTTTACCTTTGCTTTTATGAGTTTGGGTTAATGATGAAAAGTGAAGAGAATCAGTTTACACCAGGGGTCGCCAACATAGTGCCGGCGGGCACCAGGTCGTCCGCAAGGCCCAAGTAGGTCGTCCTCGGGCCTGTTCTACAAATCATGTTAACATGATCAATGTCTTCGCATTGACGAATATCCTCAATTATGACATACTGAGGTGAACTGAGCAAATTTTATCTTTCAGAAGTGTTTATCAAACTAGTAGCCCTTCGTATTGATCAGTACACAAAAAGTAGCTCATTCTCAAAAAGGTTAGTGCCTCCTGGTTTAGAAAAATTGATCATCTTCTTTATCATTGCGTTGGTGAAACTTTACAACGGCGTTGATTTCGTGGAACTAAACTCTCGATAAATATTTTGTTAAATCTATCGCACACTGCCCTTATAACGGCTTTTGAGGTCTTTCTCAATGCTGGTGCAAAAGACTCGATCAACATGCGATGGATCTTAGCTTGCGCTGTGGTAAAATAAGAAGCACGTCTGCTTGTTATGGAAGAATTACAGCTGTAGTGTCTTTTTGATCATTTGGAGGTCTTTGTTGCACTTTCCTGATGAGCAGCAACTGATCGCGATTAAAAATGTCCACTCGCAACCAGGGCCAGTAATTTTTTTCAGTCTGAGCTGCAAAATGCAGTTCTCCGATGGCAGAGTTCAGTTATCGGGCTTGTTACCGGTATCAAGAGATTGAGAGCTTCAACAACAATAACGTGAAGTAAACTGAAATCTTTGCTACTTTGAGGCAAGCGTTTCGTGTCGTTGTCGCAATCAGAGGCCATTGAGGATGAACTGGTGAACCCAATACAGCTTCATATCGTTTCACGTGTTGTGACGTGACACGCATTAACCGCTGACTGTTCCAGCGTTGTTCAGTCGCGTTCTATTGTTTGCTCATTATGACACAGGCCTCAACTTCCTCGTTCCGGTTCGTGCCCGACGTCAAATCATCTACCCGCTCCAGGAGCTGGGCATCAACGCGCCTTCCGACCGTGTGTTGACCGAAGCACGACCGTACGCGCTCAACCATATCAACAGGAAGCTGACCTTGGAACCAAAAGTGAGGCTTTCCGCATCTTTTTACCCAGCACCTTGGCCAAGAACGGCACTTTTGTTATCACTGGATGTCAGTTTTCCGAACTTCGTCTGCTTTTCTGAGAAGCCGCATCGGGCATGCTCCGAATGTCATCCCGGTTGAGACTAGGAGCGAGCTTGGAAATGTGTTTTTGAATGATTTTTTCTACATCGTATATGCAAGCACAGCTTATTTCAAGCTTACATCGCACCCGAGTAACCATGCGACGTAAAGAAAAAATATTTGTTTGCTCGATCAGACCACTGCGTGCTTGCGAATCAAGGCAAAACATGCGATTCGAGACATTTTGTACTTTGAATATTTTTTTAGTTTTGATTCCGATGACAAAGTTAAGGAAATCTGAATTAAATGTGATATTATTAGCGATAATTTTAGCATTCATTCAATGCGCATTCCGTTCTTGGTCGCAAATTGGAGGAATAGCCTTGTTCTGTTGACCGAAACTCACGCTTTTCGGTCGTAATTGGGTCCAACTTAAATAATTCACTCCCTGCGCAAACTGCCTGTGGCGTTTGCAAAGGCAGTAGCAACAAAGTTTGCTTGAATAGCAGGCCTTGACTGGGGCAGATCAGCCAAGCTAAATGCATCGGAGTTGTTCGTCATAAATGTAACTACTTCCTTGTAGCGATACCTCAGACTATACAGCATATCTAGATAAACGTGACGGAATTTTGCAAAGAAAGCATTGTTTGTTTCAAACGAAAATTAATTGCAACGGTTTGGGCGTTTCTTTCAAGAAATATTGCGATTTTGAAATGCGCCCGCTCACCAATCCCCTGTTACTGCAACCGACTTACTTGATGCACGTGCGCCATCAGGTGACGGTCAACGCACGGATCGTGGTGGTCGGCGCCTCCGACCTCGCGTTCTCCTTCCTCGAGTACATCTGCTTCTGTCCGCACCTGAGGTTCAACAACATCACTCTGGTATCGAAACGGGGGCTTCCCAGCCGACTGAAGTCGAGTTCGGGAATTTACTCTTCCGAGGACCTCGCGAAATTGTCTCTCCGCTCTTGGGTGAACACTGTGCGAGGTAAGCTGAAAGGCTTGACCTCATTATGTTGCGTTGCCGTTCAGCCTTGCTTCCGTCAACTGAACGCAGTACGGTTTTCGGGCACTAACTTATTACCCAGCAACATGCGAACGGCTCATAATTGCATGTGGCCTCCGAAGTTCGGAAAATTTTGATCGACGACTGGGTCGATCAAAACTGCGAACTAGCCGTTCACGGGAATAAAACTGACTAAAGTAATCACGCGACTTGGTGATTGTGTGCTCGGTCCAGCAATTACGGTTATACGACGACCCAGCAGCTTTCGGACGATCACGCAAAACGATAAACAATAAAATCGATTTTACTTCGCCCGCTTTCTGGACATGACGGTTTGTGTTCGTGCTTGCTGTTTTGCGAACTCGCAATCGCAGCTTACGTCATTCCGCAGGCGTCATGATCGCCATCGATCGTTCGCGGAAGCAGATCATATTGGAGGATGGCTCCCGGGTGTCCTATGACCATCTCATGCTGTGCACTGGCCAGCAGTATCAGGTGAGACTTTCCGCCCGAAAGAACTTCATCGCCCGCTCGTTTCTTACATGTTGGTATGACAGGCCACGCTGTTTTTATCATCACCTTCAGTGTCAGTTCTTCGCTGACTTTGCCGTAAACGTCAAAGTTTGTGATCGAAATTGTACGCTTTGGCGTCTTTTGTCGCAAACTCGTCAAACTTTCCTTGCTTCTTGCCCAGGGATGTAGTGCTAACAAAAGAGATGTGGGAACGCATCCAAAAAAACTAGCCATTTCAAAAGAGCTTCCAACTCATTTCAAACCAAAGCATGAAAAAGGTGTGATAACGCCGTTCCCACGCGTTCCCGCCCCACTATACCCCTGTTCTTACCCAATCAACCAGTTATACGCGTGTTGCGTGTCAGTTATTTTGTGTGCATCTTGCAAAAGCAACGTGATTTCATGTCTTGCTAAGCTGCTTTCTGTTCTCTTGCAAGTAACGCTGTAGTTGAACGTCGACAACTGCACAGAACCTCTTGAGACGGGTGTTTATACAAACAAAAGCCAGTGCATTGCCTTCGCGAAATTTTCGTTACGCGCTTGCAAGTTTCAACATCGCTAATTCCGCATCTACTCAAAATCGTGAAAAGCTAAGCGCTAGCTACAGCACTGATTACCAGCATATTGACGCTATATTCACGAACAACCCCTATCTGGGATTTTACAGATTCCTGCTCCGACTGGAGCAGATGTTCACAACCTTGCCACCAACCACGATTTGCCCAAAGGCGCCTCCATGCAGCCTTTCGACGTGAACCTGCCGGTGCCAGAGAATGTGATGGCCCTGAATGATGACGAAGACGCGAAGCGATTGTCGCTGTGGGCCTTGAAGCTCGCCAGAAAGATGGAAGAATCGACAGAAGATGTTTTAGCTAAGGTTGGGTTTGCAATGATTTGTGATAACTTGTCCATTTACCGCGAACTGCTGGTCAGTTCCAGTTCCGAACAGCAGCCCGTGAAGTCTTCATTATCGTGTGTTGCCAATCGCAAGACGTTTCCGAAAGTCACGATCGTTTGCAGCGAACCGCGAAAAACAAACCCCTTCTTTTGTTGCGACCATAGGGGGACCATTGGCCCCCCCAAATTTCTAGCATATCTTGTCATTTTGTGCTTTGAGAGGCGGTGTCCCAAACAAAATAGTGCTGCTCGCTAAAAGTCAAAAGATTTGCCCCCCAAACAAATTTCGGGCTGGGTACACCACTTGCTGCGACCAGTTGACTTTGGTCCCACTTGCCGAAAAACGCTGTCATTGCTTGGTTTCGATTGCAACGCTCGTGTNCAGCGAAAGAGCCGATTGCAGAAGACCGAATACACTTTTTGCAAGGGTGTGATCGCGCGGTGACGCGCGTGTCGGACGAAAACAGGCAGTTTATTGTAAATTTCGTGACCAGGAACTCGTGAACTGACAGGCAGGGGCCGGGCCTCTCGTGCTGGCCGCCCATAGGCTATAGAAATTTTGCCGCCCCCTTTTCACATAAGAGGGGAACTTTGTCCGTGCCGTGTGAGTGCCGAAGGCATGATTGTGCAAGTTATGAAAAATGACACTTAAATTCATCGATTTTATTTCAAGTGGAGATTGATACGCCGGCTTAACCGCTTAGTTGTAGCAAGGACAAACTCCATGTCAGTTGTTTCACACAATCGGAATTTACAGTTTATTGATAACTGTTGAGGTGTGTACCTCAGAACGGTTATTGTTCTCGACAAGATATCTAAAGAGGAGAAGCAAAGCCGTCATAAAAGAACAGTAAAAGCAGTTAAAAATACTTTCGAAACAAAAATTTGCCGTCCCCGCCTCTAGCCTCGAAAGGTTATATGGGGAATCCGGGCCTGCTGATAGATGGGACCGATGGACTCGGGCGAGTTCGCAGCAATCGCGCGCTTTCGGAAGGAAGCAAACCAGATCTCCAACCCCATGGAGCTAAGTTGGTCGAAATTTCCTCTGCGATGAGATGCACATTTGTATAACCTACCTCAACTGGGCACATGCATACGAAGTCGTTCTTTGCGTATTATTTCAAGTGAGGTTGAACCTTATGCAGGAGTCCCTGGCGTACCTTTTCTCAAGGATCTAGCCAAATAAAAAAAACTGTAGGAGACGGCATGATGTGAACAGTCATTAGTCTGCTGGTGCAGTATCTTTAACGCAACTTCTGCTGATTGCAGCAATGCTGATTTCCAACGGAGGTATAACCTGCGCATATCGTATCGCACTAGCGGAAGGTAGCAAATTTTCTGGCAACTTGGATTCACGTTTTTGTAAAAATAAACTGAATACGTTTTTGCAGATCCCACAAATAGGTTTTATGTTTGAAGGCGGAAATCGTGCGATTGTAAGCCAACTGAGGGTTTATTTTGAGAACTTCGGGCCACGTATTTATTCCAAGCAGTTTTGCGAAATTCAAACCAATCTTTGTAGGTCGTCAACTTTCCGAAGAACGTGCATTGTTCCTAGATGTAGCACGGACATCTATTTGATGTTTTTATATTCTCATCAACCTAAAATTAATTTCTTATCTTTGATGTTTTTTTTCTCTTGCTGCATTCGTGTTACTCCGTGATTTGAGCCACAAAAATGCACGATCAAACCATTACCATTGACTTCCTGCAACCTAAAGCAACACCCGAAAACTAAACTTATGATTGGACTTGGTACCGTGTCGCACGAAATCGTAACTTTCGAAGATAGCTGTTTGAAAAAATGCACTTTCGCGAGAACAGCCCCAGCAATTCTTCAAGAGATATAACTGTTGAAACAAATTCATATGTGAGCTTAAGTAATAGCGCCAGGATTACGCCCACGCTGGTGGTCTGCTTGCCGAAGCAGTGACTCACTTTGCTTTGTTTGTTCACTAGGAAAGCTGTTACTCAGACAGTGGAACGAACTTACCTTTCATGGCTCAAGTCATTTTAACGCATCACGAGCGGAAATATAAACTGCCTGCTGCATTAGATAAGGTTCCATTCCTTACAGTGAAAACCAACATGTGGGAATGTTGATTTTTGCTTCAGCACTGGAGGTGGCGTTTTCATTTTGTTCGTGCGTTGTTACGATAAAAAAGAGCAGTTTAGTATTGTGATCTCATTTCTTAAACTGCCAAGTGTCTTAGCCGCTTGCAAAAGCAGGTTGCTCAATCTACTTCACGTCCACGGTTATCATTTTTACCTGTTTCTACCGACACTAATTTGGTCAGTTATTCTTGGTTAAGGAGAGCTGCTCCTTCAGAATGAAGTGCTAATTAAGATGGTGTTTATACCATAAATATGACTTCATGAATACGTTAAGGTGCATGGCCTTCTTCGTTTCCTCACAGAAACGACCTTCTCGTGGACTAGAAAGTTTGACCTGCAGATTTCGGTGCATAAAATTTGTTCCTATACCGCGATACCTTCTGTTTTACTGAGTGGGCCTTGTGCAGATTCCGTCAGTGGTCGTGTATGGGCGAACTTTCGACGCCTACGCTGCAATCGAGCAGCTGCTTTCCCGCGGAGTGCCAGGTTCTCGACTCGTTCTAGTGCGACCGCCCGCTCACAACTCACCCGTGTCCGTGTGCGACGACGGATGTGGTGACCCGTTCAACGAGCCGGTCATAATGGAGGCCGTGATGAAATCGCTCAACGACGCGGGCGTGCGCGTCCTAAGCGACCACGTGCTCGCGAGCTGGCAGGTTGAGCCGACAGACACAGGTGAGGATGTGACGAATGACATTTTCCGCCGCACGTCATTGGTAGCGCCGAATGCGGTATACGCGTGTTTCGTGACCAATATTGTGCTGCAAGGCAAGCTCCTCACATTTCACTTTGACTGATACTTTATAAAAACAATCTCTTCGCAGGCACTCGAGCCACCTCCCTCGCCTTCACCACGCCCAACAAGCCGTTAGGGTCCCTCTCCTGCGTGGGCCTCGTGTCCTTGCACCCCCCGAAGATCGATACTTGGACATTCCGCGCATGTAATGACGCTTGCTTAGTGTTTGACGGCCGTCTCACAATCGACGCATCGTTCAAAACCAACGACCCCTTCATCCGAGCCGCTGGACCACTCACCAAGTACGCGCGTCGTTACTATGCCAACGGCTTCTGGGCAAGACACGAAAACTACAGGTACGCAACAGTTTTGCGTTGCGACTTCAGCAAAACCGCGAAATATCCCAGGTCCGTCGCCAGGTTTTGAAGTTTGGGGGAGAAAATACATTTCTAAGGGGGCAGGATTTTTGTTTTTATTATATGTTTAAAACAATTTTTCTGGGCACAACAAAATTTTGAGGGGCTCTGACCCCGATTGCCCGCCCGTGGCTACGGGCCTGAAATATCCTGCATGCGCAGATCCTCGAAAATGCTGACGCAGCTAATGACGAAGCCAGTTGATGACGATGCTGCGCGCCAACCGCTGCTTCTTGTATCGAACTCTGCCGTTCTCTCAAAATCAAAGCCGCGCAGCAAGTTGTTTACTGTTTTCCCCTTTTGAAAACCTTCAAAAAAGTCTGCAAAGTTTTTCTGTGGAATTAATTATTTTGTTTAACCTAAAAAATACATTTTTTTCACCAACGTTGTCTCTTGTGCAGCTCGCACGAAATCGGCTTCCGTCTCGCCATGACGGTTCTTCCGCTGTTCGATCCCACGCTCGAGGGCAGCATGGAGCAGCCGCCCCCGATCACCCCCGCCACCACGTCGAAGCCTGGAACACCCGGTGTTACTTTCTACGAAAATCCCCACGAGAAGCTGATTCCTGTGTTCACAGAAGCAAAAGTGAGTTAGCACATTCTTAACGAGATTGATTTCAAGCACAATGGTATTGTTGCTGGCCTGATAAATGAGACCGTTTATTGCGCTAATCATTTCATTCTATTTTTTCACATCCACGACGAAGCTTATTTTCGCGTATAAATCACTTGAAGCGACTCCATTCGAGAGCACCTTCTGGCAAACAACGAGATATATCATTCTATTCTCATTATTTGATGCTCACATCTTCTACACATGACAAGCCCGCGACAGATCCGAGTAGATTATCAAGACAACCCGACAATAAAGCAAAACAAACGCGTAAATCGCGCTCGGAAAGTCGTAAAACTGCCGACGATTTCAGAACTACTGCGCATGCGTGCAACACGTGACGCAGTGTGTTGGAACTCTCATCGAGGCGAAGCAAACCGCTTTATTTGAAACACTCCTCTTTTACCGCGAAGGTCACATCCGGCGACCTGCCCGGCGGCTACCAGTACCTGCACGTCCGAAAGCCAGGCGAGCGGATGCCGTTCGCTGCCCAGCTGGACAACCCGAACCACGGACGCGAGTTGGCCACCGGGTCGCTCGAGCGTGGGAACTACTTCCGGCTTCACGTCGACGAGTACCGTCGCGTGGAGACGATCACGTGCATGGTGAAAAAAGACGTGCTCGACCTCCCCGCCAGCAACCTGGTCCACTTGTACGGGATCCACGAGCGCTGCCTCAACAACCTGGTGTCCCGTTTCGACGAGGGCTTGATCGCCGACTTTTACAGCTACTTCCGCGAGCCCTGGTGCCTGGCGGTGTTCCACGATCGATTCCGAGATTTCGCGAACGAGGTCGGGTCTTTGCTTAAGTTGATGGTTGGTTGGCAGTGTTCCCTCTAAGAAAATTCTACGCTGAGCAAATGTTTGTTTTGTTGCGCGCGAAGCGCATGCCACTGCCCAGCCATGCAGACACACAACCGGTGAAGCGTTCCCAACTTTCAAAGGGATATGCGATATATACCGTATTAAGTTGGCAGTGCGCGAGAATGAGAATAGCACCGCGCGAATCGTCTGGTTGTACTGCATCGCAATTGTCCACCTTGGAGGGAACACTGTCGGTTGGTGTCAGTGAATAACAAACCGTACAGTTTTGGCAAAGCTATATGTTTGCCTAGAAAAGATAATCCTTTGCTCGTTACAAAATTTTATTTATAAAAGAATGATGTTGCTGGGATACTTAAAACTCTTCGGTCAAGTTTGAGTTTCCATTTGCGCCGTTAGTCTAACCGAACTTTGTTTAAGACGATCAACAAGATGTTTATTTTTTTTAAATAAGAATTACTCGTAGCTGCTGTGATTCGTGTTCCGGTCATGTCGACTGGGACCCTGTGTCTTTAGTAAACCTTCGTGATCACGTTCAGAAAACATGCCATGCTTGATGATCCGATCCGAGCATTGGTGTTTGCTGCGACAAGTCGAAAAGCGCAGCAAATACAAACGCTAAAAGAGCGAAACTGTATCTTATCTGTTGTTTTGCTTGCACGCGCTTTTCACAAACAACCCTCTTGGAAGTTTAAGCGCAGTTTACTGATACTTAGTGTTGTAAACTTCAGGTGAACTGCTGGTTGTTTCCAACAACGCATGTTGTGAGGTAAATATTCGGTGCAGAGACTTGTGTCAGTAGCTCCGCAGATTAGCGTTGAACGCTATAGAGTAATGACGTACAAGAAAATTCCAGAAACTATACTGGTCAGATTTTGGCCCTTGCTTGGGAGTCGTTTTTATAATAAGTCAACAAGTCAACTGTTTCTGACAATTGCTGAAGTCTTAAAATAAGCAATTGGCTTGGTACGATTTTTATGGATATCCTGCTATTTGAAAAACCAAACGTTTCGTTTTAGAGCTAAGAAGACATTCCTACAGAATCTCTTTGAAAAGCTTGTTTTGATGATAGGTCCGCGATCTCATGGGAACCACTCCACAAGGCGCTCCAAGCCTGCAATCCTTGGAAACTCGTGCGCGCCAGCTCGTGGAGGAAGATCTGAAAGTCAGCCTCCAGCAGAGAGCGACTTTGCGCGAAGATTACTCCAAGACTGGGCAGCGCAAAGCGGTGGAAGCTCGCTTGCTCAGCTTCCTCAGTTACAATTATTACCACCTCCCGATGTACGCCAAACCCGGCATGGTATAAGAGTGCGTCACCTTCGGCTTACCTTGTTCGTCTCTCTTTCACAATGAATGACTTTCTGGCTGATCACTTTCGCTTTTTCGCCTGTTGCCGAAAACAAACGTTGTGTTAGACGTCAAGCAAATACATGTTATATCGCTGAATTTGTGTCTTCGTTGCTTGGTCACTGCTCTGGTTTTTGCCTCGTTTCGGATTGGTCAGCATCACCGAGGCGCAGGCCCGTAACCGCGGGTGGCATTCGGGGGCATTACCCCCAAATTGGTTTTGTGCACCCCCAAATTTTGTTGTGCTCGGAAAATTTTTTGTTGAAACATATAATAAATTAAAAATCTTGCCCCCCCAAACATCAAAACCTGGCTACAGGTTTTCCGAGGTGTTGTACTGTCAAATCCAGCCACACTTATAATCGCGATCAGTAATAGTCGTTGACTTTCTGATACGTGTTTGTCTATCCTGGTTTGACTGAAGGTGCCTTGGCATTGTCTGGAAAAAAGATTCGTGAGAAATTTGGGTGAAATAGTTGAGGGATTCGGATCGGGAAACGGACACTTGGAGACGGGAGACTCCTTGCAACTTCAGGATTGATACGTAACCACCCAGCGACAAATGCTTTCAGAAGTCATTTTGCAAATCCGTGTTCGTAAGTGGCTTCAGAAGACAAATAATTTCTGTGCAGTGCTAACTCCTCTCCACGTTGCCCCTTACGGAAAAAATTACGTTTTTTTCTGAGTTTCTCGATGCTTTAGTTGCAGCGTATAAAGAAAATCCGGGCCAAAGTTTAAAAAACGGTACGGTATGAAAAAAAACGTAAGAAATTGCAAACACATGGTCGAGAAATTTATATCATGCTTAAAAATTTGTGTTGGGAAGCGACAAATTTTATTGGCATAGTGAGATTTAAGTTTACTCGCGCTGCTTCCTGCAGTTCAATTGCTTAAGTTTGCAGTTTTGTTACAGTAATTCAGGTGGTGTTGAGCGCGCATATGCGCCGTGAAAATAAAACAGGTTTTTCACATTTCAACCTTACAAGCCCTTTCAAGAAGTGACGCTGAGCAAAATTTTAAAAATTCCATCGGAAATGACGGCGAGTAGCCAGAGATGTTGCTGTGGCGCTTAATGGGCAGACCTGAATCGAAGCTTGTCACTGCTAAGCAGCAGCTGTCCCCAGAACTGTTGCCAGAAAGTCTGCGATAGGGAGGCTTTGGGTTTGTGCAGGGGGGCTTGACATTCTAAAATTTGACAAAATCTCCACTGGTTTATATTCTTTAATATTTCAATTTTCCGGGCTTAGAGCTTTGTTTGGGGTCTAAGCCCACCAAATCACCTCCGTGGCGACGGGACTGTGCCTGTCCCCAGTAGGTTTAAGTGGCGCAGGCAAAACCCAGGCGTAACCATGGTTCGTGAGCTGATCTTTTGACCCCATTGCATGCGTCAACTATAAGTTGGATGACTATCTACCTTCTGTGCACGATACGGAAGCTATGGAGAGACGAGTAATTGCATTCGTGGTTCATGTATTTTCTGGCGTTAAACGAAAAATACAAACGGCGTTCGTGAGCACGAATTCCCGGGCGTGATAATATGTGTGCGATGGAGTGAACTGAAAGACACGAAGTAATATTGACTGTGCTTTCTAGGTTATGCAGAAAACATTCAGATTCAAATGACATCTCGAACAAAAAATCACACAAGTGTTATCTACTCACACGCTAGTATTGGCGTGGCTGGGGTCAAAATACAGCGGTCTTAAGCCTCAGTGAGCCGTTTGGCAGCCACACCTGTCGCCACTGACAACTTACACACTTCTCGCACTAACGCCAATTAAGGCCTCGTAAAAAACAATGTTTTATCCCGCTTGGACACTGATGCCAGCCCACCCAACCCCAGACGCCGGTGACTAAAACCAGCGCAAGTAGCCGCGTAAGTGCCACGTGTTTTCCTTCAGATGGAGCGGACGACCGCGTTCATGTTGGTTTAGCGGCTCGTCATCAGTCACGTTATTTCAAATCCTGTTCATCCCTGTAGTCAGCTGACAAAAGTTGTTTGTCTATGCGACGCCAATGATTCTGTATTGGTTGTTCGGGACTCATAATCGCAACCTTTAAAAGTTTTTAGTGCTAAATTGAAGATGTTCACTCCACATAAGCCCAAGCGATAATGCTGCTGAAATACTGCAGCACATTTTGGCTATTTCGCTTCATTCTCCACACAGATTCTCAACCTTTTCAGGCGGCCGACTAACTTCTCTGTTAGTGAAGGCCATGGCGGGCCCTTATTGTGTAATTAGCGTAAACTACGTGGAAATTTTCATGACTGGTGTCAATCCAGAATCTTTGTTTTGGTATTAATTTATGTCTAACCTCTCTCTCTTAAACGTTGAGTGCGCGGACACATCAATTTTTTGCGGATTCCGCTGAAGGCACGGACTCATGAACGTAAAATGCAATTGTTTTCAAATTAATTTTGGATTTGCTTGTTCTAATACCTTCCACAATCATCCTTCATTCAGTACCTTGCAGGTTGTTATCCCTAATTAGAATTTTTTGCCCTGAAGGAAATCACGTGCCGTGCTTTCGTACTTGAAAACCGCATTGTTTTAAAAACGTCTTGTTTAAATGCGCAACATAATCTGCCTGATGCAAGAAACACAAACTTATGCGGCAATATTCTAGTACAGATGATTCCTGATTGTTTTGTAAGCCGCACATGCGCTTGCGTTTCAGCATTCGCTTCTATAGTTTTACGTGGGGCGGGCGCTCCCGTTGAAAGACCGCCGGCTGCAACGTTTAAAGAGGCACGGAGTCGTGCAAAAGAAATTGTTTTTGTGAAAACAAAGAATCAATGATAAATAATTATACTCCAAAGTTGCAGTGTCAGCAGTCACGCGTGGCTGAGTTGTAAGCATACCATTCTCGCACGCCCTATGGTTCTTCTGTAACCACCTCGTACAAGGCAACATCGTTTCTTAAAGCTAATTATATCGCCCTCTGGGCGGTTGCGTTACCGCAATATACAGTTCTGCGATTAATTTGTTACATTATAATACAATGTGTGTTATACAATTTGTGAATGCACGCGCTTTGAAATTTGGAGTTTGAAGATTATGTGAATGCACGCGCTTTGAAGTTGGAGCCGTGGACCACGGTTTTCAATTTGATTTTCGCTGAAACATCAACACAAACTTCATTTTCGATTCCCAGCTGAAAAAACAGGCATGAAGTCATTCTTCCGATTGGAATCGCAGGTTATTACTTGCTCAAGACTACACTGAGACCACACGCCGGGAGTGCCGCGGTCTGTACGAACGGATGTCATTAGCCTGCGTTTCTTTATCGAAAGTCTCATTCGTGTGGAGCAAGCCAAAAGAAAAAGTTTATGAGATTTCAGTGAAACACTTAATTTTAAAGTGGCTTAATTGCAGTGTGTTTCTTTGAATTGAAAACAAGCAAGTTGAACCTGACTGCAAGTTGTTTTCTTTGAACGGAAAATGATAAACAAATACTCCAAGGTTGCACTGTCAGTAGCAATGGCGTAACTGACGGGGGAGCAGGGGGCGAGCCGCCCACCTGGAAAGCTAAATGCCAAAACTGGGCTCCCTTAGCTGAAATTCTGGTATTTAGTATTCTTTTAATCTTCAGTAGGTTGTTGTTTTCTTGTTTTTTTTGAGGTGTTTTCGTGTTTTTAGCTAGTATAGACATCCACGATATTCGGATTCACTATTATGTCTTAACTTTTTTTAGTGTGTTGGCTAATGGGCCCTGTCAGCTACGTTTTGCACCCCCTGGCTCAAACCTCCAGTTACGCCACTGGTCAGCAGTCGAATTCTACAGCGTGATGAAACATGAAACACTACCACGTATTGGGCAGCAAAGCCAATCTTGTTGGCTACGTGAAGTTTGTTGATTTAATGCTTAGTTTAAGCTTGCAAAAAAATTCAGATAAAAAATTACTGTTTTCGCTCTAAAGCTGTTATTCACGACAAAGCAAATTCATTAGGTTGGTATGTTAAATTGCTCAAAAGTGGTCATAGATACAATTAATGAAGAAACATTTACTGGCGGCATGACGTTTGAGCACTTGACACAGAAATTTTGTGTTTATGTGGAAATCTATCGTTTGCGCTTTGCTTGGTTCTGGAAGTTGTTAAAGGTGCATCTAACGATGAAAACTGCAGAATAAAACGTGAAAAGTAGTGCACAAGACAACTCAACTGATATGACGCAAAGGTTCGCAGATTCAAAATTGGTCTTGTGAGCGAGTCAATTTCGGCTGGATACGTGCTTGTGAAAACAGTAATCTGCAGGTTTTATGCAAGTAAACTACTTATTACGTGTACAAAGGCCTTGTAGAGTTTCTGTTTCGACAGAAATCATGTTTTTGTGGCCAACGGATGCTTGTCTTACAGCAGTGTAGTCCAAATACTTTTGACCAAAACGGGCAATTTTACAAAAACGTGTCAACTCGATTCACAATATTTAAAACTTAAAACGGGAAGATAAGTGAGTACGTCATTGAAATTATTGCACAATCGCAAATAGCGATTTATTACAAATCTCTATCACTGGGATACCTGTGACATAATGAGGCTTCTCTGACACTATCATACCTTTATCAATACCAGTGTTTGTGGTGCAAGGCGGAGACTATCTTCCAGTGTTTCGTGTGCCATTCGAATTCTGTTTTTAGATTTCAGTTCAGTTTATTTCTGCATCGCGACCAAGCACAGAATACTTCATCAGGAATGCAGAGACAGGAAGCGACGGTCGTAGCTGTCATTAGGTCACTGCCTCCACAAGTTTATGCAAAACAACAAAATACAAATGGAACACCATAGTGAAAAACGCAGCAATCCGTATCCCTCAACCTATGTATCAGCCATCCCCCCAGCAGGGCCACCGCTCAAAAATATGTGATACTCCTCAAAGAATGAATATTGCGACCCAAGGCCACCTATCAAAAATGACAACAGCATCTCACAGCCAAGCTCGTCACCACACGAATCCTTGACATAGTAATGACAGTTATTAGGCTATCAACAGTCTTCGCATAAATATGCTTTTAGATTGGACTTGATTCATCGGAGAAAATGTACTATCACACACGTATGTGATCATAACATAAATAAATAAAGAAAATGGTAGACACAAAAGGGATTGTTCTTGTGCAAAATCATCTTATCCAGCGCAAGGAATTCAGTGAGACAAACGTAACCTCACGCGCTTTCCAACAAATTTAAGATTTGAAGGTTTTCCCGAATGCTTCCGCGGGCCACTGAAAACGCTGTGGCGGGCCACAGGCGGCACGCGGGCCTGCAGTTGGACCACACTGTCCTGTAGAACAAGGTGTCAGCTGTTTTTGTTTCTTTGAGGCAACTGTTGAGAGTAAAACGCCATGCCGACGTTCGGCCAGCCTAATGATGGACCTTCATCAGGACAATGAGCTGTTCTGCAATAGGTTAATGCTAGTTCATGCTGATAATTGCGTACCTGCTATCTTGTTTTTGTTTATTTTAAAGCTTGCGTTAACGGTTTAATGTTAACTATACTTTTGCTTGTTAAAGTGATTAATGGATTAACGGTTAAAGAAGTTAACATTTTTGATTGGTTAGACGCTAACCGCATTAACGAGTAACAAAGTTAACTTCTTGGTTAACAATTAACGCTACCCACCACTGCCAAGCAGTGTTTACACCAAGGACGTTACCGGCATATTGGTCGCTGCCGTTCCTGACATAATCCGTGTGGTTGCACGAAGCAAAGCTTACAATGGGGTAAACGCAATCGCACAGCATCTTTATGTCTTGCCATCTCCGCCAAGGGCTTTATGTCTTGCCATCTCTGTCAACGGCAGAAGTGTTTACTGGCAGCCTATACAGCGTTTCTGAAACTATGGGTCGCGACCCAAATGTGCGTCACCAAGGCTTTATGAATGGGTCGCGAGCGGCTTTGTTTAAAATTGGATTTAGCCAAAACAATGTTTTCAAGCAGTGTTTTATGTCTTCTTTTTTAAAATCGA
>JGI24158J21664_10000334_pt1 | contig 40375 bp, 19 predicted proteins | sample Ectturendosymbi3_FD_21664 | JGI IMG/M metagenome (IMG submission 21664) | reverse complement strand
CTCCATCTTGATCCCAATCATCGTAATTGTTTGTGCTGCAGCTGCACTTGGCCTTGTCTGCAAACAACGTCATTGGTTTCAGTTGTGGTTGAGCAGGGTCCGATCGGTGCGACTGATTTGAACTTTGATTCAGATGATTTGAATGAAGGGAATCCTATCTCCGGTGTCCTTCAAAGTCCTGAACAACTGTTCTGAACAGAAAAAACTGCACCATAATTCCCTTCTCTCGTTAAAGATTTAACACTGAACGTCAAAGCAATTGTTGCAATGACTTCTGTCAACAGAAGAACTTCTCTATTTGACTTGTTGGGAAAAAAAGTCATAGCACGAAGTACAAAATGATTTTTTGTGGAACTTTCAAAACAACCCGTTTTTTTATATTGCTTCTGAAAAAACGCAAGAACAACTAACTTCGCTGAAGGAGCTTCACGACAGTCTGGTTTTTATTAGCCAGCTTGGCTTTGAATTTAAGATACTGGTGGCGTAAACACTCCCACTGGCAACACTCTTTAGGGTCACGTCCATACTTGAAAATGTTATCGGAATGAATTCATGCATTCAAAAGAACCGTTTAACTGAAACACTTGAAGTCACCTCCGTCAGAATTCAAGTGGCAGTTTGTTTCATATCAGAATATCAATATTAGTCCTGTTCTCTCTTCTTGGACAAGTTTTTAACCTGCGTTTCTTGCCAATTAACACTGTTTGTGAAATCTTGTTTTTAATAGTTAAACTCTGTTACAGTACCAACTTCAAGCTAAAAACTTTACCATACAAGGATTCAACAAACTTTAACTCTTCCATTTGATTCTAAAGTCATGAAAAGTAAAATGTTGCACGAAAAGCTGTAACCTGTAATTACGAAAAGATCGGTTTACCTTTGATTTTTCAGAAAGCTCGCAAACATGGCAAACAAAAATTTACTGCAAAGTTTCAAAATTCTTCGGTGCCAATGCAACAATGAAAGATTTGAAGCAACCTCCTGTATGACGTGTTTGTTCGTGTAAAATTCGCTTATGCTGCTGTGTGAGAGTAATAAATGTGTTCCAGGAAGTTTGGTAACATTTTGCCTGTACTGCTTGCAAATTGAAAAAGCTGAAAAAGTAACATGTTTCGAAAGGTAGTTTGCACGAGAAAGTTTTATGGCCTGTTTGTCCGTAGTAGCGTTGGTCTGAAACAATCTTAAACTCTTTATCTTTGAATTGCGAACCCTTACACTGAATAAATGTTTTGATCTGACATGTAAGATGTCTTATTCAATACGAGACGCGCGAATTAAACTCTACTTCGATACAGAAAAATCGTTATTTAAGAAGCTGTGAAAACATCCTAAAATCTGTAAACGTCAACTACAGAAAAATAAAAACAAAGCTTTTTTAAAGTACTTTTCCAACAAATTATTAACTAAAGGTTTTTTCCAAAATGCCAAAAACAAATAATTTTTGATAATGTTGTTGAAAAGTGTGGCTAGTCTTTCAATGTTTACTTATAGAAATGACATTAACATTTTCCCAAACTATAGTACGTGTACCGCTACTAGCAAGGTGGTACGCGAGTAGGCTTACATTATGTTTTTCTTCACACAAAAACTGTGTTCGCAGTTTTTGCTTGTAGTGTTCGGGTTCTATTTACAAATTCTTGCATTTCTGTGTACGTTTTTATTGATTTTTAGCAATGGCCATTACGTTGCTCACCACCATTTTGCCCATGTTGTTCTTGTGTCAAGTATAGTTTGCTTATACTTTTGATCGAATGACTTTAAGTTGAATAACTTTTCCTGGAACAATTAGGGTGGTACGCAGTGACCGTACCGGGACCCAAGTGGTATGCGATCAAAAAACGTTTGAGAACCACTGCTCTAAGCCTCAACCCGTTGCCTCTTTGCGTATCGTAGTTTTCACATGATCACTTCAACCAATCATATTCGACTGGGAAAAATAACCTCAACACAGCTTTGCCTCATGAGGCAAAATAGACACTACCTAACACATTTTGCACCATATGTATATTCGAAGCTGTTTTTAATGTCACTGTCTCACAAATTTGTTCAAAACCTAGCAATTATTTTTGGAAAAATCGTTTGATTTTCACAAAGTTTTATCAGGACAAAAGTCTGAAAAATGGCTTCAGATGTCTCACCCTCAGATAAACTTCCCAAAGTCTTAATAGTTCCCTGCTGCATTGTGGTAGGTTCTGAACTTATTCTAACGGTGTTAGGACAAAGTTCTTGATTCTGTTGTATTTTCCACAAGTGGCCGACTTGGTATAATCACTTACAGTCCTTCGCAACATCTTTAGTCGCATTTTCTATGTACGTTCAAGCAACAAAAAAAGAAAGACAAATTCAATCTTGTGACAAATGGTCTGTGACAGTAAACCTCTAATTTTTCGATCAACCATACACCAAGATTACGGAACAACTTTGAAGATCCTCCCTTAGTTCAGCCAGAAACCGCTGTACAGTAAATGAATGCAAAACTAACAAATTTTCAGAGCAGAGAGGAGAGAAAGAAAAACAGGTGGTGAGCAGGAAAAAGGATAAAGTCATTCATAAACATGTTGAGCTATTAACTCAAGTAAAATGTCAATCTTCTATGTTTTTGCCTATGCATAACAACTTTAAGATTTTATAGTTTCAAATTATTTTCTTTTGTTTTCACTCAAACTATTCTGATTCAAGGTCCACAAGACATGCCTTACATCGCAAAGAAATAGGGAACACGATCAAATGAGAAAAAAAAGATTCGTATCAGGGTCAAGCTTTCCAACAAAAGGTTTGTAATTGAGAAATACTGATTGAGAATAAACAACCAAACAGACCCATCCGTAGCTACATTCTACCACATTGATCATAGGAAAACCATCAAAGTAAGCCAACTGTCGATTGGCTCCAGGTAGCAGATGTATGACTTAAGTAGTCGACTCTGATTGTCTCAAACTGAATTATGGAATTTTGAAGGTTGCACTGGAGTCGCATTTTTTCAAACTACTGAACTCCATTCGATTTAAATTTTTAGCAGCTTCGGGCATCCAATGCGTCTAACGCGATTTAAAGCATATTTTTCACGGCATCTTCGTAGACCTTGCTCTACCAGGGAACAGTAATTTTATTAGAATATTTTGTCCGAGGTATCGTGGAATATGCGACCAAATAGGAATACAATTGTCGGACAGACAATAATTAATGTTATTTAAAGACAGCTTTTTCACATACTTGGCAGAAATCAGTCCAATTGTCTTTTGAAAATTTCCATCCAGGCAAGATGGTGTTCGTCTTAGGTTGTATATGTTCAATATGGACACTGATCGTGGAATGGTCATCTCTTACAAACTCATGACTTCAGTAAAGCAATTACTAGCAATGGATGTATAAGATTATACTAAGATCCAGTATGTTTCACAAACCTGAACATAAGGTAAAAATAAATAAATGGGATTATAAACATCAGGCACGACGTGATCGTTATTTTCAATAAAAGGTATCAGTCCCTTCCCGCTTGGGTCCGATGAAGAGTTTCCTTAAATATATTAACTTTCCTATCTCCTGACATTTCTGTTAATAGCCAACTGCCGCAGCAAGGTGTTTACTCGGTGAATTATAAACATCAAAAATATACAGTCTTTTTATTTTAACTCCCATAGTTTACATAAATTTCTGAGTGGATACAATTGGATGAGAGCAAGCTATGAAATCCGATGCAGATGCAAAGCCTTTTGAGATGCGGGGCCGATCCTTTCTATGACATCCTTTGATTTAGAATGTTTAGTTGATACTTACAGCTAACGTGGGTTTCTTGTGTATATATTGTGCTGTAGAACTATTTAAATCCAGAAATGTTTATCTAAATAAACCTGCAAATTTGCATTGCAAAGCATGAACTGGCATTACGTAATGTTTCAGATCTACTGTAATTAACTGGGAAAACTGGGAATCTCGTTTTCCTCCCAGCTCCCACTGCGTCAGTAATAATTTACGATATCTAGTGGTCGGTTTCTCTCTTTTTTACAGAAGTGTCTGGTTTATTAGATCTGCGAGAAGCATTAAAAACATTAGATTGCCTAATCTGAAATTAGGCTTTCCTGCAGAAATAGTACAGATCATAATTTATATCATAAGCCTAATTCTCTCGGTTGTCGGTATAGACCTCTGCCCGAGAGGTTCTCTACTAGCACCTAGCAGAGAAAGAAATCACACTTAGAGGACAAATCAGGAGCCACGATAGTTAGTTTTTTAAAGTTTTTACAAGCATCTACTTTTAAGTTACCTGCCTTCCTATTACGTTCTCCTCCACAACTGGAGCACCGTTCTTTACCCATGCATTTTTTTGCAAAGTGGCGACAGCGATTGCATCTGAAACATCTGAACGGTTTAGATAAGTACGGCTTAACTGTAAATTATAGATAAACCACCCTCACTTACTTAGAAATTTTTGGTAAGTTGAAATGCTAGGAGCACAATATTAGAATTTCCCATAATGCCTTCCTGTTCTTTGAACTGAAATCTTCTGACAAAACTAATTTTATATTCGTAGCAACTGTCCATACCCTCTGTAGAAAAGGTCACGTGGAAGCCACTCTTTTCCCTCCTTTGGCTTTTCTGGAGGTTCTTTTAGCTGGGTTGGTGATTCTGTTAAAGCCAGTGGCGATTCTAAGGAGGGCCTGGGTGGACCATACCTCCCTCAGATTTTTGACTGGCCCCCAGGTTGGCCCCCCAGCTTAATTTCACGTTCAGGTTCGTGTTGATATATACAGCAGATACATTTCAACCAACAATATTTTAAATGATAATTTAGAAGCCCTCTCGCCTGCATTCAGTATTACCCACATGCGTGATAAGCTGGGTTGTTGTTCTTGTCGGCCTGGTGATGGGAGTTGTTCATGACGACACACGCCAGTGGTTGCTCGGATCCTGCGTGAAATGTATTCAGACCGTGTTCGGGTTGGTGAAAGATTCAGTTAGAAGCTATGAAACAGTGGCAGAAATGAGAAGATTGATCTTCCGTGCATTTCAGTGTGAGGTAGAACTGCTTATCCTAGTAGCAAAATGTATGTGAATGCGCTAAAAATTGGTGTCAGTTAATTTATTTGAATTTATCCCGATTGCAGTCGCGTGCTCTGTTGCCTAATTGTGTATATGATTTCGAAGCATCTTACGTAATTGGTTCGTGACTTTAGTTTCAAGTCAGTCACACACGTTCTGCAAACTCATTGAACTTTGTAAAGATTTCCTGTAATGATTCAGGAGAAATTCTTTCCGGTATTTCAGCTCTTTGTCCGGGAGGTCAAACATTTCTATCAAAAAAACACTTGAAAGGATTTGCAAATGCATATTCAATTAGTGAAAAAGATTTGAAAGAAAAGCCTTTGGAAAAGAATTTGCTTCGGAGAGCTTCGCAGTTGCCTACATCGCTCGAACAGTTTCATTCGTCTGTAGTTCCTTCCCAAGCTGCGTTCGATTGTTCATGCAAGTTTTTACTAATAGATGTAACTCCTTCCTTCACCAGCGCTTCATGCGAGAGAAGTTTTTCAAAAAATGAAATTAGTGAAAACATTTCTCAGAAATTCCGTGACCAGTGAAGGACTGAGTTACATTCATCTACTTTCAATTGAAAAGGTACAAGATGAAAAATAGATTTAGATGATTCCTTGATGACCTGGACTGTAGACATGATAATAGATGGAGTTGCATTGAATAGAACTTGATATGAAATTCTGACATAGACTGTTTAAGGATTTGTGTGAGAATCATACTGCTCATTGTCTATTTGTCTGAATCTATTTTTTGAGATAGGGCGTGTTTCGCTTATGCAGTCATAAATTACCGCAGTGTTTAAAAGTCAGCTTTTGAGGATCAGTCAGAGGAAAATTTATTGTGAATATTAAAATGAACAACATTGTTGGGAATATTCTGCAAAGCAAGTTTTGCGACTGCTGTTACATCTTGCCATCAGGCATACGCCCTAAACGCATACATGCCTATTTGCGGCGTGGCTGTTCTACTTTATGTGCCACTGGTGCCGAAACCTCGCTCTTGTTAACTGTATAGTGCATTGAATAGACCTTACCCAATCCACACTGCAGATGGGAATCACACTCGTGATAGTACTGTAGTTGCATAACGTTGTTGTGGTTACATCACAATCAAAAAATGTTCGTAAGCTACAGCAAAAACGGATTAATCAGTAGTCACCAACCTGTTGGCAGATGATTTATTTAACAAAATCTGATTTGTAGTCAGAATATTTTGACGAAACTAGTTGGCTATCACCAGCCTACTTGTCTCTGTGTCAGGGTGGAATTTGTCGTTGGAACCATTTCGCTTTCATATGAATTGTTTTCACTTTCGTGCAGCTGTTTTCGTTCATGTGAGTCCGGCACAATTGTGTACGGAAACTGGTGTTTCGATTTACATGTGCAGTGCTGTGGAAGTTGCTTGGTTAGCAGAGAGTATTCGACATAGGAGTGCAAGTGTGCGATTGCGTCTAGTGGTGTTTAGATGTCTCTAATGAATAATAACGCCAGATCATATTTAACGATATTCACAAAACTATGTTGGGATTAATAGGGTTAATCATCGCAACTTAATATTCAAAATAACAGAAAAGCACCATGGCGGATAAACATTTACGTTAGCCCCCCTACTTTTCCCTTACCCTCACAGTGGCCCCCATGTTTTCAATTCGAGAATCACCACTGGTTAACTGAAAGGTGCCACCTGTGCAACAGTATCGTGCAACACTCCGTGATGTACTATTGGTCACTCCATATAGCAGGACATTTTATAGCAATGGACCAAGAAATGTCCTGCTGAACAATGAAAAGAGCCGAGACAAGCAAATCCTCTCTTTGCAACGCAGCTACAATTTGGGAATTCGCTAAGCACCAAAACACGTTCACACACGAATGCATAGGAACACAACTCCTCAACCAACTAATAAAATCTCAAAACGCAGATGATCTCGGCTCAACTGAATCATGACCATCCCAGAGATGGCACAACACCATGGCGTCCACACTAATTGCACCACCCAAGCGGAGCTGTACCAATGTCAACTAGGGTGACATTTCTGGGTTCCATATCCCTCCACAATCCAGTAAAAAATAACTTGCTGCTGGAGGGTCAGCGTGCATAATGTTTTCTAAAGAGTAAATCCTTCTGGCTAATTTACACAATTTGTACGCTTCCGGAAGTCTTTCCATAAAAATTCCCAGCAGGATGAAATGTTTCAAGACGCATCATGCAATTATGTTTGTTTGTAGGCCATAATTAACCAAACTAACAAGTGCGCGAATCTCAAGCTGATTCGGTATATCAACACAATTTATTGAAAGGAGCATTTTCTCGCAAAAGTTTAACGATAGAAAGGTATATTTTTGTCTATGGACTAGGCATTTCTATTTCTTCTCACTTCTTCTTTGAATAGAATTTTATACTTTATTCTTGTTTCTGAAAGCCTCTTTTGCTTCGTAAATATGTACAAGTGAGCTAGACGTAAGTGTAAAATGGTTTATATGTGTGTTAATGAGAACAAATTATATGAAATAACAACGGGGATAAAATGCACTTGATTTAAACACAAAAAAAACAAATGATCGCGAGCAAAATAAATTGAGTTTTAACTTTTTGCTGTTTCAGCGATTCTGCATCGGTTTGCAGAAGTTTGATTCTTAAAAGTATGATCGAGCAGTTGAACAAGTTCCTAAAGTGCAAGAACGATCACAACTAATCACTGCTTTTTCCTGTAGCTTCTTTTTCAAGATACGCAAGTAAAACGGAAGTATTTAGAACAATTTCAACTTACTAACCATGACAGCCCAAGACGTTCACGAAGAAACAAAATCGTCAACTGGAAAAAAGATCGCCTAACTTGAAGTAATAAGGGTTCAATTACAAAGGCTTAATTAGTAATAAAAATAAAGGCACAATTGCCGTGGTGAAAAAGATATAAGACATGCGCACATCAATACTGCATAATAAATTGTAACGAAGAATAAGAAAAGTGCAGCTAAGAATCCGCGTTTTAAACATATTATCATTATCTAATTAGAAATTTAAAACTATACGTTCTTTCAATTTTCCTTCTTTGGACCACAAGTGCTTAAATAATTACATGTTGATATAATATGGAATGAAAAATACCAACATCAAACAAATATCTTCAGTTGTATCAAAACACATAGCAGGCGTTCGTCAACCGTTTACGAAAATGTGAACTGCGGTAAGTTGTGAATACATTTAATTTAGGTACATTTTTTCCCTTCTGGTTAATCTTTGTCTGGGATGACAAAAAGAATAGATTACAATGCAACTTGAAATGCAGAACTTCATTGACAGAAGAGTTCTAAAAAGTCATTAGGGGTATCCCTTAAACATTCTCATGCCTGACATTTACGTTGTCAGGTTTGCAGATGTCTAGTTTTGTTACAAGACTTCAAAGGGAGCTAGAATAAGGCATATTTGTGCAAGTTGAAATCGCTAATAGAAGTTTTAATCTGACATGAAATCATGACGTGATATTAAAGAAAGGTTGACGAAACAGAAAAACCTTGTCGGTTAATCTTCCTAGAGCTAAGTTTGTAAAAGACGCAGAAAAAAACAAGGTAATAATAGATACGTATCGTACATCAATTTGGAAAGGTCAGAAATGAAGGGTTAGGAAACAGCTCTTCGATAATATGATTTACGCGGCAAGCATTTTCCTTTCGAAGAGAAAACTTTACTGCGTCAACAACCCGGAACGTTGTAAGGCCAGTCGCAGGTGCTCGTATCCTGGTTGAAAACGGTTTCCTTGGCACACTGCATGGTATACAAGATGCCTGAAACAAGCAGAGGCGTCAGTATCCATGGTCACAAAAATGCGTTTTAGTTAATATCTGATTTCGTTCTTAAATCTACTTTTTTTCACACGAAAACGAAAAAATGCACCTCCCAGCACCTATTCCTATTTTATATATTACTCACCAGCCGCACATTGATAAAATTCTTTGCAAGATCCTTGTTTCGCAAATGGGTTTCCGCTCAAGGGTTCACCGTTCTGTCCTCGACAAAGGTCTGAAAATTCGCAAAGACCCTAACGTTCCTTCTTCTTGCGCGTATGCAATTTCAAAATACTAAACTATTTAAAAGTTTCAAAAAAACTATCAAAAACATGAATGCTGTTTTCCCGTCTATTACCATTGACAGGTGAATCAGGATTGCAATCTTCGCCGCAGAGAAACCTAACTTTGTAGTCCAGACAAGCGTAACCATGTGTCTGGTCAAAATTGTTGCATACAAGCCCCTCATTCGTGTTGCAGATCTGTAAAAAACGATATAGTGTCTCACGAGAAAATTGACTTTTTATTTTCAAGTACATCATTTGTAAGTATTAGCAAGCATGATTTCTACAAACAGGAGCGCATATGCGTTTCTGTTAGATTTAAAGGAAACGCAGAGAGACGTATGAGAATATATAAGTTTTTTTAAATACTGAAATGGTTTGACACAATAAATAAGGGTTTTTTACAATTAAAAATGAAAGTTTTAAGCACATCATCAGTAAATTTTCTTCGTTGTTTCTAAAATGTTGAGAAAAAGCTCGAGATTCAAAAGCAAAATTTACAAATAAATCTTCGCAATTTAAGGTTAAATTGTTTAATGAAATATGGCAAAAATTGGGAAAAAGAGCAGCGTCCTTTCCTGTAGGTGTAAGCGGTATTAGGAACTACAATGTAAGGGTAACGCACTATAACGGACTATGTAAGGGTAACACGCCTGAAAATCATTGAACTTCGTGAATTCTTATCAATATAGTACAGGTAAAGTACATACACGGGAAGGAAAAAATAAGTCAAGTATTCCTATCGTCCTAAACTATTTTGACCTCGGTCTAAAAATCAAGACAATCTGCAGATATTTTTGTTTTTGAATTAGCAACGGTCAGTTTTGTGATCGCTGAAAGCAAAGCGTACTAAATACTTCATAGAAATAAATAATCCAACACAAGAAGAAACGTCCTTTATGAAATTTTGCAGTTCCTGTAAAGCGTAGCAGAAAACGTTTCAGAAAGTTTAGGGCTGGGAAGCTTTCCGAAAAGTTTGATTGCTTTCTGGAAGGAGTTTGAAAATTTGAAATGCGTATTAGATATACCAAAGAATTTAATGAAACGACACACTTTTTACTTTCAAAGAGAATGTAAAACCACAATTATTTGGAGATTCTCATTTCAAAATAGACAATTTACGGAAAAAACTGAACACTGATTAACAACTGAACATGCACTTTCACCTGCCATTTATGTTTAACATCAATCAAAGCCTGATTACCAGAACATCAATAGTTTTCTTCCAGCTTTGATCATCTCCTGAGCACGAACAATCAATGTCGGAAATGTGGTGCCCACTGGGACATATAGCACCGTATTTTTGTTCAATGTACGCGATAGTCTCGTAGTCCCCCGAGTCAATGTAGGGCATCGGATGATGCGTGTTGTACCATGTGGTCCATTTGCCAGTGCAATTATTATCTGTAAATGAGCAAATCAAGCATTTTACGGATGCTGCGTATTTTTCTACCCCAAAGTTTTAAATATAAATAGCATCGTTTGAACAGACATGTCGTTATTGATGTTTCAAATGCTTTGGTTTGTAGTTTAAATGCTAATTGGCGATTTTCTCGAAAATGGAGTGTGCATTGTATCTCAAAAAATGTGTATCCTGTTATACTATGCTAACTACAGAGGTAACCTGGTCAGGAAAAGTGTAAACCTCTAGTGAGTGTGACTGATTTACCCTACAGAAGAAAAACCATGAAGGTATACAAGCAAATGTGATGGAATCACAAGAACTAAACGTTTTGAAAAGGTACCTCTACATCTGCAGGTTTATTGGTTTTGAGGTAAAGCCTCTCACACCTTTCCAATTTGTCAATAAATTGTAGGTGGTTGAGGCAAAAGAATGCTTGGAGGAACCTTTTTTACGATCTCCGCGCGAAACATTTACGTATGACTCATGCTAAAGTCAATAGCAGCAAACGATGCACGAACCAAACCGCAAAACAGGAGATGGCTGTTATTTGCTTGCCTGTGATGTCACCGCATCCTGGTACGTTGTAGGAATGGTCACAAACACCAATGTCCGGATTGAATGACGTTCCTTCTGGGCATGGCATGGTGTAAAGAATTCCAGCGGCACACTGCAAAGATATTATTTTATCTTCTGCGCAAGCGTTTATAATTCTTCTGAATAGGCGCGCACAGCACAAAAAAATGGCAAAAATCTTAATACTTTTCACTTTAAATGCTACTAGAAAACCTCTACATTCTGAATTTATGTCGATTTGTGACACGTAATTAAGGTCAATAATAATAGCAGATTGTTTCTGAAAAAAGTGTATATGCACATTGACAGCAGCACAGATTTTTTATTATCTAAAGCTGCACTTTTTTGTCCATGTACGTGGAAACTCACCTGATAGAAATTCTGGCAGTCTTTTGGTTTTTCAAAAGGGCTGGTGCTTATTGGTTGACCGACGTCGTTGACACACAAGGCTGCTGAACAACACACATTGAAAACATTTGCTCATGTAGATGTCTGACACAAAAGGAGATTAACATTATCCTACACAATTCAAATCTTTTTATATTACGACAACGCTTGCAAATTTTTACTTAAAAATATTGCTAGAAACAAAAGTGAATACTTTAATATGGAGTATAACTTGCGACCAAATACAATGAATAATCGGGTCAGGAGTACTTTGAGACATTCTGGATTACGTTCCTCACCAAGTTCATGCGACATTCGAAATAATCTGTACTGGTTGTATTCAAAGAAACACCTCGCCTGGAAGCAGGAAATAGCGTTGGTGATAAGCTGAAACTTTCAGCTACACACTAAGCTCACATTGCACTTAGGTCCTGTGTCAGGCTTCATTTTCCAGTGTGGGGGTAAAGTTAATGCTGTGGGGTAAATGTGGGGAATTTTTTTCATGGTGTTGCTATATCAACATTTTTGGTAGCCGATGTATTCTGTGTTCCTGAGAAATCTTTGATGATTTAGATTTTAGTAAATGCGAAACAAACGAGGATCAACTTGATTGTTTTCAGGTGCAAGAAACGCTTTACCATGAATTGTGAATTTAATTTATTGAGGATTTTAAATACATTTTTACAGCAAGCACTGAAAATTTAAATTCACTGAACAATCCTATGTACAGAGAACGTTCCATCTCTAATGTTGTTTTGGACAAAAATTCATGTCGAAACAGCCAAACCAGCCTCAGTACAAACGGACAATCGAAAATTATTTTAGTTTCGGATAGTTATTGATTGTAGCATTTTCCAAGAAATAAGACGGCGCAGTAGAAAGAATTTAATAAAAGCAGTTGATCAATGGATGCAGAAAATTTGACATTGTATGAAAAGACTGGAAACAGACTTAATTTCAAAATGAATTTAAACGTGTATGTAAATTGAACTTAAGTTCAAACATAAAAAGATGTCTATTTTATAATGGTAACATCACGCCAGAAACGATTTTCAAAATTTTTTCTCTGTGTGGGTTAATTTAAATTTTTTATCGTGAGACGACCTTTTCTCTAAGATCACAACTTTGGTAAACATCAATATTTTCACCATCTATAGTATTTTCAGCTGTTGTTGTTGACGATGCAGCTGCTGTTGTGGCCAAAGGCGGTGGAGGTGGGGGTGGTGAAGGTGGTGGAGGGGGAAAAGTTAGCTCAGGTGTTTTTTCTGTCGAAGCTTCAGTGGAATTAGAGGACCCTCCTTCGTCACCACATCCGGGAACGTTGTAAGGATAGTCGCAAACACCAATTGACGGATTAAAAGCTGTACCGGGTGCACATGGCATGACGTGCAGATAGCCATTCGAACACTAGAAATATAAAACCATAGCTTCACCAACCATGCAGCTTATCGACATACAAATTACCACACTCGCTTTTCTACGATTTTTAATCAGGACTCGCACAGCTTCCCTTAATGGAACAATCCGTGTATTGACTGGTTTATCAAAAGCCTACCTGGTAAAAGTGTGAGCAGTCGCTTGGTTTCTCGAATGGTTCAGAGCTGATTGGTGCATTATTCGTGTTCAGGCACAGGTCTGAAACATGATATGACAAATTCGTAAAGAGCAGAGAGATTTTTTGGAAAAAAACGATTGTTTGAAATAAAGGGACATTTTTGTCAATGACTTTTATTTGAGTTTTTTCTTGCTGAGTTTCCAGAAGCCCCTGGAAAACGTCAAAGTGTCCCTACTCTCAATTCACATCTACCAAAACCACGGATAGCAAAGGCAACTATATGAGATGCAATATGCTAAGATTGCATTTAAATGCGATGTTGCAGTTCACGGGTAAAGAGTGTTTGTCTACCAATGAAATCCTAGATGCGCGTTGAAATGACAGCGCTTTCCAAGTTTGTTTTATTTATTTTAGAAACTATAAATCTATTGAAATAGTTTATTGGATCCCCGGTATTTGAAACATTAGCCAGTTTTTCAAGAAAAATGTCTATCTCGTACAAATGAGATTTCAAGACCTTCTTTATTCAACCATAAGTTGCTGCTTTTAAGTGCTCCGTTGTTCAAAAACCACAAGAACAAATCATTCAGGAAGAAGAAACAAGCATCTGTACTTTTTTCGCACTATGTAGCCAAAGCTGTTTCAGCATAAACTATAATTTGAAGAACACAGCTGAATAAAGTCGCCTATGGTGTTTGTGGCCAACATTAACGAGAAAGAAACATATCGAAATTTATTTAATAGACATGATTTAAAAAGAAGGATCTAGCAGACATAAATCAAACTGAAAAATATTTTTGGGGTTTCCACAATTGCAGTAAAGCTAGGGCTGAATGCCCTAAATACAGACCCTTAGGAATGCCTAAAACGATTTTGTGGTAAAAAATGCTCTTCATACCAAAGAAAATATTTTGTTGCTTTTATAGGAAACATTTTTTATTCAGATGACAAAACGGTAAACACGAAGTAAGTTCTTGACCTAATTCGTAAATGCATTTGCACGCGAGCATTCAACTTCACAATAAACTAGTACGATTTTTTCTAAAATTGGCAAAATGGGAGGCACATTATGGATATGATATTATTATTATTGGAGACCATGGCCCAAGTGCCCCCGTGGCTACACCCATGATGTTGATGGCAGTTGCATAGTACTGTGCTAGTACTTGACAATGATTACTAGATATTTGTCTCTTTACTAAGTGCACAAAGCGTTAGTATGAGCACTTGAAGAATTCTTTGTCGAAGTAGATAAAACTAACACAAGAATAATTATTCTTTGAACAACGAACAATATATTAAATGTAGATTTTATTAATATGTATCTCTGAGATTCAAACAATTGGCAGATACATAATGCAATTCCAGTAATGCAAAAAAATTAATAATGCATCTCTGAGATTCCATTAATTGCCATGGCTGCGCCCTACAACGATCCAAGAGTACACTTAAATCATACCGTTGTTTGTCATGTACATCGGGATAGTTCAAAATTTTGCCAAACACACGGCACCTTGCATCATTGGACATCACAAATTCCTTGGCAATATCTTGGAGGGATAATTAACTTAGTACATACCGATGTACATGACAAATAACGACATGGGTTGGGTGTACTTGGGTCATCGTTGAACGCAGCCATGTTTTCAACCTGTGTAGGGCACTGCAGGATCGCTCTGATTCACAGGAACTTGCAGGTGATATTAAAAGTAGCCTCTGCAGTTTCTCAACTGCAGGAAACATGCACCTTACATTTGGTTCCATGTACAACTACATTATTTTTATCCCAAAATATTCCGAGTACAAAAGATATTGTGTCCACCCTTATCCAAAAGTTGGGGGTACGTGTCCACCTTATCCCCTTGAAACTCGGTACATGCCGCAATGTCTTTTTCATTACGTAATCGCAACAAATCTATGATTTTAAACCCCACTTTAAAGTTATCAAAAAGAGATCGTTCAAAATACATCGCATCAATGATTTAAAATTTTATAACATTGAAAAAAGCGAACAAACGTGTCATTCAACACTGAGTGGAGACAGACTTGTTCTTTAAAAATACACACCATCATACGCTGTTCCTTGGGCCGTTCTTGTAGATTCTGTATTGGTTTGTACAGCAGGTTGACTGCAGCTAGGAACGTTGTATGGATGGTCGCAAACATCAATTTTTGGATTAAACACAGTTCCGGGGGCACATGGCATGATGTGCAGATAGCCGTTCGAACACTGGAGAAACAAAATCATTTAAAACGATGTACTGTAAAGTATCAGTTGTGCCGAGTGCTTGGCAGCAGTAGTTTTACTTGAAATTTATACAGGCTGATTGAATCCTCTCACCTGATAAAAGTGTGAACAGTTGTTCGAAATCGCAAATGGTCCGGAACTGATCGGCTGATCCTCAACGTCTCGGCATGGATCTGCAACAGGCATCGCAAATATTGTTGAAAAAATGGTGTGTTTTTTACCCTGGAAATCGCAGCATTTTTATTTTACAGAATATTATGAAAGAGATAACCTAAAATACGTTGATCTGTAGCAAAATTTTTGTTAAATATTTTTCACTGAAGGAAAGAAGAAATTACAGACATCTATCTTTGGCATTTCGTGGAAATTTGTTAACCTCGTCAAAAAGCATAATCTAAGTCTAAATGTTAAAATAACGGGAATGCTTTATGTTGCAACCGATTGCTGTGTTATGACAGCAAGGAAGACTTCAGCTGCAGTGATGGTATATTCCTCCCTCAAATGTACCTCGTGTTTGTCCGGTGGTGTGAGAATGACTGTGTATAAAAGATTCTTGAAATACTCTCTCCATTTTCCAAAGATATCTTTCTCATTGCTGAGTAAGACAAAAATTTGGCCTTTATTGGATCTATCAGTTCAAAATCTTTTGCCACGAAGACGCCGGATAGTTTGCCAGAACACATTGTTTGCTTGTCATTAATTGGAATCCAGTTTATGTCCGAAATTCTCCCAAGATTGCATTTGGGCTGTTCACCATAAGACTGCTGACTTCAAGCCTCAGCTCACCCCAAATGCAAAGACGACTTCAGTCGGCTTTGTTCTGATGTCATGCCGCGAAGGCTGCTTTCTTTGCTTAAGCAGCATCGTTCAGTTCTTGGTTCCAGGAAGGGGTTACTTTTTCGCCATTATTCGCCACACCGAGTCGTTTCCATCTGTACGCCCGAACAGCAGATTAAGCTGCGCTGCCGCTCCACCTCCACGTCCGCTGTGCATCCGGAAGTTCTCGGAACAAAGACGATACGCTGTCCACAAAAGTCCCTCTTATATCCTTGTTCGCCAGGGCCTCGCACTTTATTTGGTAGGAACTCCTAGTGTTCTTCAAGACATAAGTTGCAGACCAGGTGGTGATCGGTCGACAGTTCTGAACCCCTTTTGACACGAACATACAACATTGAACGGAACAAGTCAGTTGAAACTATGCAGAAGTCAATGACTGGCCGTTGACCCAAAGATTTTCTGCACCAGCTGTACTTGTGCACATCTCTGTGCTGAAAGAAAGTGTTCTCAGTGCTTTTGTTGCAGCACAGTTGCAAAAGGAGCCTTCCGTAAAAGCTATCCGTCAGAATTATGCACATTTTAAATCGATGGACGTTCAATAGCTAGCAAGAAATAAGCGATGTTACCAAACAAAGAACATTCGGGAGTTTTACCATTCAATGCTACTTCAGGCGTTGCACGTTTTCCTTGCACCTTGTTGGTAGAAGCACCAGCGCAACCAGGGCATTCCGAGGATGGTTGCAAACACCAATCTCACGATTAAACGCTGTTCCAGGAGCGCAAGTCATTATGTGTAGATTACCATTGAAGCACTAAGAAATAGTCGAATTTTAAAAGCACTGAGGACTTTTCATCCTGTCTTGAATGTATCAACAATTGTTCAACTCTTTTTATTTCAACTTGTTCAAAAATACGCACTTGGTAGAAATGTTCACAATCGTTGGGTTTTTTAAATGGTTCTCAACTGATTGGTTTGTTCCTGGAATTCAAGCACTTCTCTGCAAAAATCGTGTCGAATTCAATTTTTTGTGTCTGTGTGTTTGCAATAAAACCGTCAACATGTTACGCATGTATTTATTATTGGAAGCATTACCAGTTGCAGGTTTGTTTCTCGAAGATTCGTTCCAGCTACGCTGCGACCCTGAAGGACTCGAAAAAGTAAGAATTTTTTCCGACTTGGGGCGAGTGACCCGCGTTTGTCTTGAACTTTTCATGACGTTACTCCACTGTAGACTGCTTTCTAACAATCTTCTATATGCTCTTCTTCACTGGACATCACAATATATGCTTTTTCAACACCAGAGGGAAATATAGTTTGTAAATTGATCTCCCGGTTAACGCAATAGCTCCGTAGCGGGGAATCGGGAAAAGCGTTGGATGCATCGCCGGTATTTGGAGGTTTCCAAATCACAACAGCACAACGCCTTTAACATCAAAAGCGGAAGGGGTTTGACAAGCTTCGTTTTTCATCCGACTTGTCAAGGAAGTTCGTTTTTCATCAAACAATTTCGTGGCATTTCTCTTCGTGGTAGTTTTATGTTCCTCTTGTATACTCATTTTAAAGTCCTGGATGTCTTAGGTAAAACTTATACTCCATCAGGTGATAGAACTTAATGAAATTTCGCGGTTTTTGATAAACTGGAATATCATTACTCTCTGGTCAATTCTGGCCTGGAATGATGACGACTGACTTGTTTCCAGCCGTGGATCAAATAGTCTCTATCAAAGGGAAGATAGCGTTCTTCAGCCATGCAAGGCATGCCTATGAAACCGATAGACACTATAGACAGGTGGCAATATTTCCCTTCTCTGGTAGCACTTGAAGTTGAAACTAGCCTCAACATATCGATCACGCTTTCCTTGAGGTATTTTATGGAAGCGGAATACGATTTGCTGCTGACACCTCAGTGACTCTAACTGTTGCTGGGGGTGGCTTTGAAGTGCTTTGAAAGCGATCATCCTCTATCAAAGAGGTTCTGCTACACCCCCACCGCATTTGTAAAATCCTAGTAACGAACAATATACCTACTCGAAGTGATGATTCCGAAATCCTTGTCTATTTAAAAACTGTATGCTAGAAGTAATTCAAACAAATGCCATGAAAGTCCTGATTTTTCTTATATTTAAATTCGCATCATTCTCATTATCGACATCTAGACCCTGTTTCGTTGTTTTTTAATCACAATCTTACATTAGAATAGATGGGTTTTTTTAACTTGCATCCTAAGGCTAGTGTAGCTTTCACATGATATCCACTGAACGATTTCACCAGAACTGAGAACAAATGCTCTGTAGACCCACGTCTAGAAAGCGCACTCTCAAATTTCAAATTCAATTCTGAGGGTGCAACCAAATTAGAAATACGGTATATTAGACTGAAAACTTTATAACACCACAATAAGAATAACGCAAAACTGCATCAAAGAGACTTTTCACTGAGTGATCACTGAACAAAACAATTAAATTATATGAGCCAACCAAATTCAAAATGGTGCAAAAGTTGCTGTTTTTCAAAACATTTTCAGCGAAATACAATAGAAATTCCTTGGCATTCCTTACCGTGATTTGGTGTCGTCCTCAGTTCCTTCGTTGCTGTCTGAAAATTATCACCTCGCGTTAAAGCGTAATTGTTAGAAATTAATAATAATTACAAATAAATAATTCGCAAGAAAGAAGTATTGGTTGAAAGAGTAAGCAAGAAATGCTTTAGCGAATGGTAAAGCAAGCCTTATCAATGCAGTTCATAATGCAAAACATTGCTTCCATATGCTGTGGATCCAACTTTAAACTTTAAGATTTAATGATGTGATAAGGCAAAACCAATGGAAGTTGTGATAAACGACAAGCAAATTTTTGCGGTTATTACCAGCATTCCAAAATTTATCCTAATTTTTTGGTTTGTTTTGGTTTAAATTTGTATTTACTTTCGAAATTCTTATGTGCTTGCAATTAGCAGAAAATTGAAGCCAGACATTCGCTTCTTGTCGAGCTGTTCGAGGTTAACGCCCCTTGGGTTGGACCGCCGAGACGATTCATCCAGTTATCGTGAATTTATCATCCAATCTTTCGATTGAGAAGCACATGTTGTGCCGTTAATTACTAAAGCTTTTTTCGTGTAATTTTTGTTGTAAACAATCATAAGCAATTTCATTTTAAGTTCACGCGATGTTTCTTGTTTATCAGAAACATCGAGTTTGTTAACATTTAAACACAAACACATCGCTTTACCTTCTTGAATTTATTCTTTTTTTTCCCTTCATATTTTCTTTGATTTCCAATTTCTGAAACACACAGTTGCATTATTTCATGGAAAATCTTGATCTGCATCACGCAAAACAAAAACTGATAGATAGTATCGCTGCATTGTAAAATAATTATTTTTATTGTAATCAATCTGTGCTGGTGCGAAAATATTTTTTCATTATGCTGTTTGCTTCATAGCATTTTATGCAGTCTTCATCATAAATAGTACATATTTGAAATCGAAAATAAAAACGCTGTGTAAATTCCATTCATGCATTGCTCTTTTTATGCTGATCAACCTTCAAAGAATGTTGCCGACTTTGAACTTCAGACAAACAAGTTGTTTCAAAGATACGTTTTTAAAATAAATAGGTTTCCTTTTTAGACGCCGATCTTCCAAACCTTCTCCTGTTTGTTTCTGCGTAAGCATCAACCTGATCAAGGGCATTGTTCACTGTAGAACCGAAAATAGTTGAAAATACGTTGAAGTAACCTGTTTCCTTTTAAAAACTTGTGAAATTCAAAACAAACGGATCAAAACTCACCGTAAGCTGATTCCTTAACTACTGCGGCCGAATTAGAGTTGCTACTTGAATGAAATAAGGAACAACCAGGGACGTTGTATGGGTGATCGCAAACCCCAATTGCTGGGTTAAAGACTGTGGAAGGGGCACAAGGCATTGTGTAAAGGTATCCATTGGAACACTGAAAAATAGAAGTAAAAGTAAAGTGCGGCAGGTAATTATGGTAGCAACATAAAAGTTACATTATTTGTCGATTATTTATTAGCAACAAAACTATCGTTGCAATTTTCTGAAGCTTCTTACATGGTAGAAATGCTCACAGTCGTTTGTTTTCTCGAAAGGAGCAGAGCTGATTGGATTGTTGTTTGAGTCCAAACATTTTTCTGTGAAACGTAAAACTTTCGTGACAAACAGTGACGGCTCATCAAATGTTTTCTAACATCACAGCATTAGTCACAACAATGTGGATGGATGAACTCTTTTCGAATGGCAATACATTCCAATAAATGGTTTAGACCAACATTCCGGGAAGTTGTATTGTGCAAATGGTCCATCAACTGTCACGAGCTTGCGTTACCAAGCAGTTGACAGGAGTTTAATCACTTTTATACTTGAGCAATGCAACCTTGATGCTTGTGCTTCAGAAGTAAAAACATTGAACTATTGTCTACTTTTCAGAAAAAAAGCGATAAATACGCCACATTGTTTTCTGCAAAATAGCGATTTTAATTATTAGTGTGTTTCCCTGGACTTTACTGGAGAAAAAAATATGTGAAGATTTTTATTACCTTAATCTACAAATTCAAAAAGCATGGATTCCTAAAAACAGAAGATATAAAAAAGTATTTTCCGCAATAACGAGAGTGATTCAATCACGCTCAAACAACAATCATTCTTTTAAAAGCAAGATAAACAAACGGGAAGTTAGAACTACATAATAGATTAAAGTGACATGCACCACGTCTGTTTAAATAGTTTCATGGACACAAAGCCCCCAAATGTATCTTTCTTCACAATATTCACCTCTAAATGTGCTCACTTTGAAAACACATCTGCGATTTTTATGTATATCTTCTAGGTTTTCTTCCCCTAATGTCAACTACCACAATTTTAGAACGTTTTGTTAAGTTTCCGGTCAAAAATCACAACTAAAAGAGGGAAGATTGTTCTGTATTACTCACCATGAAACGCAGAAGAAACTGATTTCTTTCTGGTGGCAGATGGAGAACGGATTCCCTGAAAAACCACAACAGAAAATGTTTCATGAAAACTTTGTTTTGAAAAAACACAAAAAGCGCTTTCTTTGCTTTATTGACAGAAACGAGAGAAACTGGATCTGAAACCTCAAACAAGCTTTTCCTAACGCATTTCTCCAGCGTTAACATCACCAGGGACCGAGGTTCTTGGGGGATAGGGGGTCATTCGCCCCCAATGTTGGACAAGGACGTACACCAGGGTGCATCAGGAGCCCTCGACTTTTTCCAAACAACTTCTACCTAGTGTTAAAGTGTTGCATTTTGGTAAAAAATGAGACCTCTAAAAATTTTTCGCAATTGGTTGATGTTTAGGGTGCATCGGGACTCCCAAAGTTTGACCCGGGGGGCGAAACTTGCAAATAATGAAATTTTGCCATAACTTAGTAACTACTTGTAGTAGGAACATGATTTTGGTGTCTAACCCTACTAAAATACATACCAGCTATCCATTAAAGCTATCAGAAAGACCTAAAAGGTTAAGCAATTTCCATTTGCAGTGATTTTTGCTAAAATAAATAAAAAATATGCGTTTTTCACAAGAATGTTCAAAAGTTTGTCAGGTATTCTTCTTCTTGGACAAGTCTAAAGCCCTGGTGGCTTTGCCAGTGATGTGTTCGAATCATATTTGTCGAGTTACGACTCACAAGCCCTTCGATTCGGTAGTGCCGAATGTTGTTTCAGCACGTTTGTTATCAGGTTACTTAGATCTAAGTATATATTTGGTGAAAGCAGTTTTTTGGCTTTCATTTTAGTTCTCTTCTTCTCTCTCAGTCAATTCACATAACTCTAGCCTAACCCTGCTGCAACAAATATAGCCTATCTCTCTCTATGACACATGCCCCAACAAAAGACTCCAAGTAAAAGCATGAGGCGACTGCCATGATCGTGATCTGTAAATACTTCATTAAAGCACGGTGTATTGTACAATGTGTTGTGTGCTGCTGGCCCCTCAGTGAAAAGCTGAGACTCAGCTCTAACTCAGTGTTAGGTGGAACACTTAATCCAGAAAATCTGGCATAACATCTGCCACGAGGCATAGTCAAAACAGAAAATTGACTCCAGTCATGCTGTCACAGGGGACTGCTACTACCGCTGTTGGTGAAATGAGCAAATATGTGTGAAATTTCGTGAGAAAAAAATCAATGTGTAAAATTGTAACAATAAGACAAGCAGTGTATGACCTCCAATGCCCATGCTGAGGAAAGGCAATATAAAAAATTTATACAATCATCAACATGATAGAATTGTCATTATTGCATTTCTTCTGTGCCACAATACACAGCAAAAAGACACACAAGTTCTAAATGTCTTGTGCGTTCACAAGACACAGCACAAAAAGTTCTAAATTTTCTGTCTCTTCTGATGCAGGCGTGGATTTTTTCTTGTTTCGTTCCACCACTTGTACGAAATTCTGCTGTAAGAACCTTGTAACGGACTTTTCACAGCAGATGATTATCTTGAACTTGTTGATCTTTGTCTTATCTTGAATAGGAAAACATTCCTTTCAAGAGACCAGAAGAAGTCCAGAAAGCAAGATAGACACGTAAGATGTTTTATGCAAGTAAAATATTTTTGCTTGAAGCAAGGACCCTATAACTACCCANAGGCACNATCACAACAAGAATGCAGCCGCTACAGCCAAAGATTTATTTTGCTTGTCACTCTAATTTACTGTGTGATGGTTTAACAGCAGTTGTACTCTTGACGGGCTTACAGTGATTTGCGACTTTGCAAATATCTTCTGTTGTATCAGCATCAGGCTGTTGACAGCTCAGTTTCAAATATTGTGGTCAAAGCATTTAGTCGCCATCTTTGGTATCTTACTTCAGAAATGATTCCACTCTCATTGTTTAGCTGCAAGTTGAACGAGATGAAGAAACTAGAATTGGCAGATTGCTTGTTAGCTGTTAAGCCAAAAGAACCAATCCCCTTTCCCCAATGCCAAAATAGTACTGGGTATGGCAAGCCAACCTTCCCAGAAAAATATTGACAGCTGCCGCCCTTTGGCACACTTGGTTATCTTTACTCTCTTAAACAATGATCATTCCTTTCTGGTTGAACATGTTCTAAACTGGCCAGACCCACCAGTATATCAATCACAATGCCCTTGTCAAAACTGATGCTATTAATTTGATATATGACTGTACTGAACGTGGTGTTGAAACTTGGATCAGATGTGCTTGTTGCAGTGAGGTCTTTGCGACACTATCAAAATTTCGTACAAGTGGTGGAACAAGACAGAAAAAACATCCAAGCTTGCATCAACCAAGAAATAAGAAAATGACAGAAAATTGACATCTTTTTGCTGTTCCAAGTCTTGTGACGCAGAAGAAATACAATAATGACAATTTAATCGTGTTGATGATTATCAATTTTGTAGTGTCAGCATGGTCACTGGAGGTACTGCCAGTGGCATAGCCAACCCAAAACTTTGGGGAGGAAAATGTTTGAATTTAGGCAAACAACAGCACTTTTGTTTGGGACGCCACTTCTCCAAGCACAAAATGACCAGATATGCGAAAATTTGAGGCGCATGTCCCCCTGCGCTCCCCCTGGCTACGCCTATGGGTCCTCCACTGCTTGTTTTTCATGAGAATTTTGCACACTCAGCTATTTTTTAAATAATTTCACGAATACATGTTTATTTCACCAGAAGTGGTATTAGCAATACCACCAGGGCTTGAAACTTGACCAACAAGAAGATCACAGAATACAAGTTTAAAACATTTTTGTAAAAAACACAAATTTTTTATTTATTTTAGCAAAAATCACTGCAAATGGAACTTGCTTAACCTTTTAGGTCTTTCTGATAGCTTTAATGGATAGCTGGTATGTATTTTATTAGGGTTAGACAACAAAATCATGTTCCTACTCCAAGTAGTTACTAAGTTATGGCAAAATTTCATTATTTGTAAGTTTCGCCCCCCGGATCAAACTTTGGGAGTCCCAATGAACCCCTACCCGATGCAACCCTAAACATCAACCAATTGCTAAAAAATTTTAGAGGTCTCATTTTTTACCAAAATGCAACACTTTAACACTAGGTAGAAGTTGTATGAAAAAAGTCGAGGGCTCCTGATGCACCCTAACGTACACCATATCTTTTGTCCCCTTTATTATATTGATGCACGTTCACAAATTCTACTTTTAATATATTGTTTTTTTTAAGAATAATTTAAGTGCTGTGTTTGTTTTATCTGCTTTGACAAAGAATTCTTCAAGTGCTAATACTAAAGTTTTGTGTAGTTAGTGAAGAAGGAAATGCACAGTAATCATTATCAAGTACTAGCACAGTAACTGTGCAATTACCAAATCACCATGGGCGTAGTCAGGGGTGTACTTGGGCCATGGTCCCAAAATATATAATTTCCATAATTTGCCTCCCTATTTGCCAAATTTGCAAAAAGGTGTACTGCGGTTGAGTGAATATGCTGACGTCATTGAAACGCAAACAATAACATTACACTTATGTGGTATGTACAATGGCATTAATATCACACAAAGTTTTATCCTCCCAAAGTTTTCTAGNAAACTCGCTCCCCGGCCATCACTCGTGTAATGTTTTAATTTGGATGCTGAAGCATTAACCGCTAACGCAAATATGAAAGGCAAACAACATTGCAAAAAATGGTTTAAATGAAATCGCATCGAAAATGCAAAAAAATGCATTTACATCGCCAGACACATTTATTGAATGAAGCGCCGAGAGACTCCTGAAGTCCTTATAGGCCTGTTTTCTTGGCGTGGGNCGCAATGTGCCTAAAACCGATGGCGCAAACAAGAGAAACCTTGCTATGCTGACTCTCATAACAAAAAGCTTTGTAGATTAGAAGCTGTTGATGATGGGTCGGATTTAAAAGTTATAACTAATTTTTCTCAAAGAAAGTTAAGCAAAACTGGGTCCAGGTTTCTGTGCAAAAGATAGTTTTTTTTACCACCTCAAGGTTGATTCAAATAAACTTTTGGCCGAGTTTGGATGTCTCAACTCACAGTGCACTCATTCTCAAGCAACGAAAGACCGCTAAAAGAAGCAATCGATTCATTTCTCTAAGTGCTTATGAAGAATCAGACCGAAATTTTCGCCGCTTGTATATTCAGTCCACGCTAGCCCAGTATTCTGCCTGAAAATTCTGAACCACAAACGTTTTCTGGTGAGAACGTTTGAGGTGCAACAAGGTTAAAATTCCCTAGCATCAAAACTTGTGGTAAATAGAGACGCAAATCTTTTCTTAATTTTACCTCAAAGCAGCTTCACTTTGTGTATAATTGCAAATTTACCAAAACCTTCCTTCGGAAGACATCCTTCATAATATCAGGCAGAGTTTGTTTGCGATCNTCTCCTTTATCTTTAACGGTTACAGTTTTACGTGGACTGACGAGAATGCGATTTTGCTAATTTCTTTTGCCACGCGATTGTTTTATGCAAGCGTGAAATTTCCAAGAATTGGATTATGCTGTCGATATCGCTTGCCTCGCTTGCCTTGCGTTTTCGTACAAGTCTAATAACGGGTTATAACGTAGTGTCTAGTTGACTTTCCAAGATTCTATTGGAATATCTCCTAAAATGCATTGTACAGTACGTAGGTACGGAAGAAACTTTACCAGCCTTCCTCCCGCCAAGGGTGAGTTTCAATTGAGAGAATGTTCCTTAACAGGAAGATAAACCCGTTTCGTTACAAGTTAAATGAGCGTGTTGCTAGAAAAACTAAAGTGATTCATAATCTGTACAGACGCCGACGAAAGCAAATTATTGCAATAGCGTGTAGCGCGTGAAAAGCACGATATTCAAATTTAGCTGAAAGCAGGAACATCAAGAAGAATCTGTCACAGTGGAATGTTGAACCATTCGATGTACAATTGGCAACATTTATCCGATTTCTACCAATTNTGCCGTTATCGACGTGTGCCTTGCTTCTTCCTCGCGCCTCATAAACCAACGTTTGAGGAAGCACCCTAGAACCAGTATTCCACAAGCGTAGCACATGATTTGTTAAGCGTTTGAAAAACTTTAGAGAACTATGCAACGTCGTTTTTGCATAACTTTCAAGTGCGTTCCAGAAATTACAGAAAATCTTTATTTTCTTAGTCTCTGTTGCAATTTCCAGAAAGCAAAGGAACTCTACATTTTCTGTGGGTTGATCGTCCCTTCAGAGNGGCCTCCTGTGAACATNATATCCATGTAAATAAATTTTTGCAAGAAATTAGCAACCCATTAGCTGTTGCATTGCATTTCTTGAAATTTGTTCGAAACAAACGGAAAGGGAATCATCACCCTCCTCATACATCGATAAACCCCACACACCGGTTTGCTCAGTAAATGGTCCAACTTTGCAAAACTACAAAAAAACTTGTTTAAGTTGTTTATGCATTGCTCTTCTTCAATTACAAGCTATCGCGAAATTTTGGACGAAGATTTTCGAATTAAAATGAATGAGCACGGTTTGGCTATTCCATTACGCAATCGTTAAATAATAAAAAAATGTGCATGCAAATATCCAAGCACGGAGACAAAACTGCAATAAAAGTTTCGGATCCGACAACCAAATGCAAAAGGCATTCAGTCTTTGAACTCTCGGTTCAAGGATCTGCGTCACACCAGCACATGCAGCGTGGATGAAATCGCATGCTTGCATCACATAGAACTTTAAACTTGGTAATGTTGATGATCGAATAATCAATTTCACATCATTAAAGGGAAAACGTTCTTATATTCCAAGGCACGTTTGCACGCAAAGCTCTTTACTGAACACGTTGTCATTTTCGATCAATCAGAGATCTCAGCTTTTGCCAGTGAGTGGAAACCCTTGTGGCGTTACTCTGATCCTTCTTTAGGCCACAGGACACCAACCGTCGCTAATTATTCGTGCTAACTCAGCTCTATTACTTGTTTCAAATGTTTTGCTCTGAAAACGTGGTGGATCCGTTCTGCTGCTTTGCTGTTTCCGAACAATGATGAGCTGTTATTTTGCCGCCTCCGTGCAGAGTGTTGTAGTTAACCCTTGCATGCTACATGTTGCGATGCTTTAGCGCTTCACTGAATGGAACTTTTCTGATGATAAAAACACTTTTTTTTAAAGGGTCTGCTATTTTTTATTGACTTTATAATACTTTTCTATTGTGGCTTGTTTTTTTTATAAGAATGCGACTTCCAACTTTCATTCTGTTCAAAATATGGTAAGACCCAAATCCTGAATTTATGCAGCCTAGCAAATTTAAATTACTTATGCGTTGATTGAAGGGATTGACATTTACCAGAAGTTTTTGAATTACATGATTAATTAAAACTGTCTTATTTTCTTGTTCATTTTGTCACTTGGCAATTTTTGCAAGACATTATATACTTATTACCAAGAAACTGTAGTATTCTGCATGCATGCCTGTTATGAGCATTTCGTTTTAAAAACTCTGAAACACATTTTCGTAATTCAAGTTAAGGAGGCAGCAATATTATGCATTCATTCGTTCATCTTCACGTCTGCTTTTGCGCATTGGAGATTAGGAGCACAACAGACCTACAACAATCTTAGATAGTTCTGCTGGCTCCACGCCAAGATAGGACCAAGCAAGATCGCAGATGTAGTCACAACACTGTTCCTTGGTTGACTTCTTGGCCGCTTTCTTTTGGATGTAGCGAGCAGAACTTGCCTGACCAATCTTTCCTGGTACAATCTTGTAACATGGCCGAACCGACTCAACTCAGAGAGGTGGCTCCATTCTCAGATCTTTACGAATTTCACAGATGTGCACTTTGTCACGAAGTGTCACATCATGAACTCTACGCAAACATCCCATCTCTTTCAGTGAGACAGCACTCTTTCCTTCATTACCCAACATTCATAACAACAGGTGAAGATCCGAAAAAGGACCAATTAAAAACGGGCAACTTTGCGGTGTTTGAAAGATCCCGTTCTGTGAACACCGAGTGATATGTTTTAGTTGATACGTCAGCAATTTTACCTATGTTGTTCAAATCTTGTGTTGGCATTCCCACTTAATTCCGCACTGGAAAATTTTCAGTACAAAAACATGGAAGAAATAGTTTAACTACATGCACTTCTAAAAACGCTTTAAGTATGGGTTATGTGCAATTTCAGAGATTACTTTGTATTAAAAAAATCTTTTGAATTGGAGAAACGAAAATTCACACTTTATCTGTCTAACCAGTTCGTGTTTCCTTCTATTGAACAGCTGGTTAAAACTTGAATCAAACTTGTAAGTCTAGATTGTTGTACTTTTCTGTAATTTATCCATCATTTGGTTTCATTTCAAGAGAAAACCACACTTTATTTCCTTATCTGCGATTGTTAACTAAGAGTGGGTATTGTATTCCAACTGTCTACTTAATTCTTCGTCTGAGGCTTCCGTTGAAGTTTATAATTGTCAAAGCTCTCCATCAAATATTCTGGTACCGGAAAGAGAAGCAAAAACGACAGCTGAAAATGAAACAATGTATCTACTTGCCTTGTTTAAAGTCGGATTATTCTGCCGGAACCAATTTACATGCTTCCCCAAAGTCAAGCAGGCTAGCGCTGACAATAGCAAAACACGCCTGAACATCACTCGTCTCTAATCTTGGGCAGTGGTATCAAGTTGCGAAACGGATGTCTTGAGTAGCGCCAAGCAAGTGAACACGATGTCAACACAGTAGATTTTTTAAGTGTAATATTTAACCACGACGATTGAACAACGACTTTTCTGTGAACATTAACTTGTTTGCTAAAGTCATAACTTCTGAAAGAATTTCTCTCAGTCGATTGAACGTAAGGAGCAACAGCGAGGCAGGTTCAGGAAATGTTTTGTACAGGTCAGCATTTGTAACATTTCGGGAATCACGAAGATCAGGCGTAAGGGCTTCTCTATGTTCGTTATTCCCAAAATGTTAAAAATGCAACTGTGATTTGACTGCAAATTTCCGTGAAAATTTTTTCCATTTTGTTTAAAAAATTCTATGTATTTGTTAGAAAGGAATTTTGCAAAAATACTTCCTTATTGAAATTTTTTAATATTACATCAACTTTAAATCATGATACAAATTTGTGAAACTTCAAGACTTGTTTCCAAAATTGCCTCGAAACGGTCATGCCTTAAGGCCTCAAACAGGGACGTAGAGTCCATGAAGGCAAGGCATGCAGTGCATGCTTTACTCTCAGTGAACAAAACTTAATTGCTTCAAAACTTTAAATTAAATTTCAAATCATAAACCGGAGGAAAAATAGAAAAACAAGAACTTCTTGTAAATCTGCGTAGTTAAAGCTTTCTTACAATTTATAAGTCAGTTGTCACAAAAAAGCCTTTCAATTATGTTTGTTCTTGCTATTGGTATCAGTAAAAAAATTGGGGAAACACGCATTTGGAACAGGACACAGGCATTCAAAATTTGCGATTGAATGCGTGTTTCCAAAAAAATTTTTGAAAATAATTAAGATTTTGGAAAAAATGCACAAAACGTAGAAAGCTGACCAANACTTTTTGCTGGCGTGTTGTAGTGAAAAATTTATTCTATTCAAGAGCGTCTGTTTATCAGAGAAAATTTCTTGTGTTACGATAATGGCAAATTTACTCTTCGTAAACACTGCAAAATCACTATTGGAATCAAGGCATGTAATTTTCAGTCTTGCTTGCGCTTCATGTGACTCAATCAATCTGGAAACCTGAGTCTAGTCACATGACCTTCTGTAGTTCCGTGTTGAATTTGTGTGCAGACTGCGGAATATCTACAATTTGGATAGATTGCGTTTCACGTTGCAATTATACGACATTGGAACAAAATTGGAGTTATACCGGCAGAAGTAGCTATTGGGAATGGCAAAGTAATTAGGCTACAAGCAACAAGTTTTAGTTCATTTTTGTATGACCAACAGAGAAATACACTCGATGCAGGTAGGCCAACACCAGACTTGAAGCTTTTAGGCTAAAGCCAACAAGGGCGTATATCCGGGTGTTCTAGGTGTGCTGCGAACACCTTGTCACACTGATCATGACATGATATTTTCCAAATCATGCCATCAAGGAAAAATCACAAAAAAAGTTACAAAGATGATTATGCACATCTCATTGATTTCTGAGCCAAACTTCAAAACTGACCTATTTCAACTTTGTTGATTTAGCTGACATTTTCATGCATCCCTAGTTTCCCATTTTGGTTTCCGATGTAGCAACCCAGGGTGCTCCGATACAGGCGTACGTCGTTTCTTTTAATAAGGACATCAGACCCTCATTAATTGGCAGTTCAGCTGTATTGAACAACGCCGTATCAGTTCCAGGCCCGTGACTAGGTTTTAGAGTCTGGGGGGAAAATACATTTTTAAGGGGGCAAGATTTTTGTTTTTATTATGTGGTTTAAACAATTCTTTCTGGGCGTAAGAAATTTTGGGAGGCACTGCTACCGAATGCTTCTCCGTGGCTAGGGGCCTGATCAGTTCTATCCCGCCAATAGTTATATATTTAACAGCCACATATTAAAGAAATGAAAGTCTTTTTCGCATTTTATTTGCATTCACATTTTCTCAATTTTTCTGTAGTTTAGCGTGTTTCGATATGGCAACTCTGGATGTGCGCCATTTCAACCGCACGCCTTCCGGACTCGACTTCTCGTATTCGACGAGACATTCGCGCAGACTATTTTCGCAGATGTGAACTACTCTTCTGCAGCGTTGAATGCATTTTGCTCCTGTATCCAAAGTTGAGAACGCTGATAGTTTAAATTCAATACAATGACATATTAAGTTGTACAACAATGAATAAGGAGAGTGTGTCAACAAACTTCGACAAAAGGTTGGATTGGAAACATGAATTTAATTTCGTATTGTGACGTCATAAACTGGACACACCCAGTAACAACAAGGCCTTCAAGCAAGAGAAGACGTTGGTAATAACGAACACGATACGCCACTGAAAGCCAAACAACTTTTTTAAGGAAATTCAATCCGAACCTGTATGACATGTTCAACTGGTTATGTGGAAGCAGTTCAACAAATAAGTTATATTGCTTGCGGTGTCTATTTTTTCTAACTTAGGTAGTCCACTCTAGAGCTCAGGACAATGCCGATATTGCAATGTGAATAACTTGTATAACAGGTGNTGGTTGCCCATGATAAGTCTGCTACACACTTGACAGTTTTTGTAGCTCGCAATGCATTCGGTTAANCCAGCGAGCTCTTGGAATATCAAAAAAGTTCAATACTAGGATTTGAACTACAGCTTTGAAAAAATATTTTGATTACAGGCTATGAGCCAAGCGCTTGTTTTGGGCATATTGTTTCAAAATGTGTTTCATTATCAGTATCACTTTATTTAGGAACAACCATAAACAAACATCAAATCATGCAACAGAAAACAAACCACAATAGAACGGCGTTTATTTTGTTCCCAGGACATCTGAAATAACCCTACGGTTTTCTAGTCAGATGCCCTGATGAATAAGGAAGAAAAAAAATAGAAGAAAAGAAAACAAGTCCTGACTGAATAGCACATTTTAATAATGACAATCCAGGCTAGGTAGTGTAGCACGTCATGCATTGCCAGAGCATATCTGGAAAACAGCTTCTGCCCTTTCATAATGCAAAGAGAATCTACATCATAATACAAAGAGAATCTACATCACAATACAAAGGGAATCTACATCATTATACAAAGAGAATCTACATAATACGAAGAGAATCTACTGTTTGCTAAAGTATGTCTTTTATTATGTGCAAGCATTGAGAATTCAATGTTGGTATCACCACAAATGTGCCATAGTTTTGAAAAATATGTATTTTTTTATCTTTTGCTTCCTACGTCTTGTGCAGTTTACTTCCTGAACTGCTAAAGTGGTTTCAGCATGTGCTGGGACAAATGTCATGTATTGCAATAGTTAATAATTTTCTCCACCTTTGGCCTAAACTGTTTGGTGTTATGAAATTCAAGCATTCAAGGTGTGCAAATGTAAGCTGATAAATAAGCTACTGTTATTTGTGTTGCTAGCCTTTAATTTGTGCATAAATCCGAATTGCTTATAGTCCGGTGGCAGGGACCGATAAGCGTGCAATGCCAGCCAGACAAAGTTGTTTTGCTGTTTCTAATACCTCCGAAGTGTGCTCTTTAAGAATCTGAATGATGCCACTCTGTCAACCTTGGGCAATCCTCCCAATAGGCAAATTAAGGACTGCCATTACGGAAAACCCTTCTTTCGGCAATATCTCCGTCACTATGCATGATATCAAAATAATTTTGGTGTCTATCCCCATGTTTTGAGGGATAAAGAATAATATTAAGCCATTTCAGTAAAGATTCCGCCTTTATTTTTTGCTACATACGTATATTGGGACCGTCATTACTGAAAATCACGTTTTCGAACATATCTCAGTTACTGCACATTGTATCATAATGATCGTTGCGTCTATACGTGTATAATGAGTAAATAATCCTATTAAAACATTGAAGTAGTGATAACAGCAATATTTACTGCAAAAATATCGAAGTAAGGGCTGCCGTTTTTGATAGGATCAGCAAGGGCGGCCTGAAAAAAACGACTCTTCAAATGACTTCGCAAAGGGGAATCCCAATAGCCGTATATGAAGTTTTGAGAAAAATGCTGATGCAGTAAAGCTGTTCTCCGGAAATAAAAGCATTCTTATAATTGAAAGTGAGAACCAGTTGATCGAATGTGGTTTAGAAGTATTTGTTAGCAAGACGCAGATGCTTCTGCATACAGATAAGATTGATTGAATAGGCTTTTTGCCGAAAATAGAGGTAATTCGCATTTTTAGAGCATAATAAACATTATCAGGGAAGGAATCAATTTGAGTCTCTTCCCGATTCACTCCTATATAGCTTGTAGGCTAGCAAGACATTTATACTACTGCAAAAAATTTCAGCAGAGAAAAGTTTATTGGCCTGCTGTATAGAGTAATATAAAAATACATTGAAAAAATCTGTCCTCAAGTGTATAACAGCCGAAAGGTTGGTGGTGGTGGATCAGTTGTCATGTTCATTGCTTGGTTTTTCTTGGAGTCTGACATCTGTATAGAGGCAACCTTCATGCGTTACGGAGATGGCCCAAACGAAATCGTCAGCATAACCCTGAAGCCCGAAACCATGAAATGACGGGCATAAAGTACGGACACCTGCAGCAGGGTCGTTCAAGAAATCACAAACATGTTCGATCACAGTGAAGAGAAGGAGGTGACGAGTCATGAAAAAGAGAAGCCATCACGCATAACTTCGGACGCAAAAGATTGGGATAAGATACGAAAACGTCTGACTTGCATCGCTCCTCCGGATCCATATAGTCATCCCGCTTCACCTGAAATGGTGAACGCACATGACCCAGTGGATATTGAAAATGGACAACTTGGGTCGTTTGAAGACCTGGCCTGGTGGATTTACTCTTTTATCCAAATTGGTATTGACCATGGCAGTGAAGAGAAAAGTAGCAAAGTTTGGGAACAATAATGTGCATGACACGAATCTCATCTACTCGCGGGTGCTATAGGGGTTACATCAATCCAAAGACATTATTGTGAAAACTGTTCTTAATCATGAACATTCACCTGTGTCCACCTCAATGTTTGACAATGAAGGCAAAATGAGAATCGTAACTACGAAATCCACGTTGAAGACGAAGCTGCAGGTGAGTGTGTCTTAGCGTATGATTAAAAAATCAGAGGTATGAATACTGTATGGCTGTGTTATCCTTTCGCTGAACCAGGGAACTGAGGAAGATTTCGTAAATGGGTTAACGAGGAACATGATGAAAAGGGTGGTAAGCCAGGATACTCGTCAGACGATTGTGCCCATTTGAATATTACAATGCGGGTAGAGGTCGTTTTTTAAAAGTTTGTTGATGATGCTCCACGCCTTGCGGCTGGAGTGCGAGAAGTCGATGGAATTGACAGTTTCTTCCCATCGCTACTGCTTCTTATCGTCGAGCTGTGAAAGTAGAGACGAGGCGGCTCTGTCAGAGTCAGTCCCCACTGGGGCTCGGAGGAAGGAGCGTTAAAAGGTCTCACACTCTTTGTCCCAACATGGCACATAATTCTTGCGACGGCTAGAGGGATACATTGTTCAGCCGCAAATAACAGGCTCTCACATAGTTCCTGGTATGCCTTCTCGATGTTTGTTGTGTCCGGAGGTGGTAATCTCTCAACAGATTTTCTTGTAAGAAAGCAGAAACGCTTCCATTAATCCTTGCAAAAGTTCCAACTTTTCACCGGATCGCCGTGGGCAGGAACTTTGAGCTTCGGTGGCATTATGAGGAAGGGTCGGTGTTGTGACCGCGGGAACTTTCCTAGAACACGTCTGCCAGGCAGTCGGCTGTTCTGGCCAAGGCTCGCGAAGGCCAGGTCCGGGTTGGTGCCGAGGTTCTATCATGAGAGGAGAAACGGGCTATTCCCTTAGGGTCTTGCAGCAGCGCAAGGTTGTTAGCTGTTGCCCAGGAGGCCGGGTTCTCACCGTCAGGAGATGTTGTGCTGTAGCCCCAGTTGACATGTTGGCAGTTGAAGTCGCCAGCATACAGACTGGGAATGTCGGGATGGCCGTTGGTGTGAGTCACGACGGTGGAGGTTTGTAGACGTTAATGATCTTATGTCCTGCGACGTCTACGCACNAACATTCAGTCTCTGATTGTTCTGGGGACTGATCGACCAGTGTCCATTNCAACCGCTCGTGAACAAACGTGGCAAGGCTGTAATTCCTGCTCAGGACTGACCCAGCTAGTGCAAGGTTAGGAATCATTAGCTTGTCAAAAGCTTGGTGATACTGAACATGTCCGAGATCCGTGTTGAAGTCTGGTTGAGAAGGATGGATAGAAAAAAGTGACGAAGACTAAAGAGGTTAAGTCACTATCACCTTCTGAAGAGGCAATCGAAAAGAATGCAAAGGGAGCGCACATTCAGACTGCCACTTGGAAATCAACACTCAACTCACAACCTTCAGTACTGGATCCCGTCGCGTTCGGATAAGAACGTGACGAACGCTGTAGATGCTTGATTCCAGTTACCTTGCAACAAAATTTTAGTGTTTTTCCGCCGGAGGNGCTGGAAATTGTAAGGTGTGGCTGTTCTACGGATACACCTTGTTCTACAGCAATATGCGNATACTATACATCTCACTTATCTTTTATGAACATTTTGTGGATGTTACCGGGAAGCACACTGCCAAAATTGGAAGATCCGACAGGTTGATGACAGGGAAAATGTCGTTAAAAAAGTAACTTTTTTGCGGACTAAGTCAAATCAGTGATGTCAACATGCATCAGCATAAAAAGGAATGCTCTGTGAATGGAACACACACTTTAGTTTATTTTGCTGAAATGGTTTAATCTGATTCTTTAGTTTTAAAACATGCACAGATGCCAAGAGTATTATGATACAATTTGCAGTTACCGTATTCATTCGATTGTAAGTCGCAGCTTATAAAGTTATTTTTTTATCATCGCGGCTTGTAATCGAAGGAGGCTTACAATGAAGCGTGGCTTACATTTTTTATTTCTTTATTTTATCGAAAGGTACAGATGACGCTCATCTTTTTTTGGGTACGTTTTTTTGACCATCTCTTTTCGCATTCGATTCTCTTCAGCATCACGTGCACATCCGTCACAGGAGGAATTATGTTTAACAAAAGGCAGTTGTAGTGGTGTGTAAGCATCATTACCAGGGTTGCCAATTAAACGCGAAACGTGTACACGAAAGTATCTTGGAGGCTTAAGTAATCCATGTTCAAGTGCGGCTTATATTGATTTTTGAACACCATTTCATGCGGCTTATAATCAAGGTCTGCTAACAACCGAATAATTACGCCACTGAGATACGGACGAAAACGATATTTTCTTGTATTGACGGTCTCAATATGCGTATGTAGCAAAAAATAAAGGTGGAGTCTTTACTGAAATGGCTTAATCGTATTCTTTACCTCTCAAAACATGGGAATAAACACCAAAATTTTTTGATACCATGCATAGCGACTGAGATATTGATTAAAGGATTTTCCGTAATGGCGGCCTTAATTTGCATATTGGGAGGATTGCCCAAGGATGACAGAGTGGCATCATTCAGATTCTTAAAGAGCACACTTCAGAGGTATGAAAACAGCAAATAAACTTTGTACGGACGGTATTGCAAAGTTCTCCAAAAATCTGGGGTTTGGCAAGCGGACTATCTGGTATTTCTTTGATTTGTATGCTTCTTATGCTTTGATATCCTCATGGTGAATGTTGGTGTATGAACAATCTGTCTTTTTATATAGAGAAAATGTTCATTCCACATACGTTTTTTACGCAGTTTGGCTAACTTAATAAGTACTGATGGTTGCTTCCTGGCAGAGGTGTAACGAGGGGCCAAGGGGGAACACTTCCCCAGGCTCCGAAAAGTCCCAACAATGCCACAAAAAATTCTTCAATGCTGTACATTTGCAGCCGAAAGGCCTCAGTTTCGAACATTTGGGCGCTAAACTTGTTTCTTGCCCCGGGCGCCATCTAACCTCGTTACGCCCCTGCTTCCTGGTAACTTGCTGTTCTGCTACAGTTTAGTAGCGTATATGTTGGCTGTTTCAGCGTGGTGGTGTCAGTGCCATGGTACACCCAGGTTTGGCCAGATACTGAACACCTTGTAGTGATTCATTGAACCTCCAGAACAAGAGTTAAAAATACGGTTATTCACCTGCTGCTTGAATATGCGTTTGTCACAGTGGATGACATGAAAAGCATGGAGCACCGGTAGAGCAAGGACAGGTGAAACATATTCTCATAGATGTCGTTCCGCACAATGGATATTCTTTGTTCCTTTGCGTCACAGCTGTGATTGCTCGAAGCGGAAACAAGTTGAACTTCTGTTGAAAACGTTATGCTAATTTGAGATGGTAGCTTTGACGCATTTTGGCTGTGGTATGCACAAAAATAAAAGCCTTGCTTTTTGCCTTTAGCAATTACTCCTCAGAGACATTTTGACAATGCTGGGCGCAGATTTGGCAAACTTACCACATGTTCTCATCATAGGCGTGGCCAGGGAGAGGTCAAAGGGACCATGGCCCCGCCAAATTTATAGCATATCTTATCGTTTCGTGCTTCGAGGCGTGTGGTCCCAAACCAAATACTGCTGCCCGCTTAAATTCAAAATATTTAGCTCAACAAAATTCTTGGGCTGCCAACACTACCGGTTCTCATTAATATGCATAAAAGCAGCAAATCATAGAAATGCCTGAATTGAACCCAGTACCTCACCCATGAGAAGCGTGCGCTCCACCTCTGAGCTACATCCTCTTCATTTCGGCGAATTCTTTCAAAATAATGTCATATGTCTGATTTGCAATAATTGTAAATCACAGTTGTGACGGACGCAAGTAGTAATCTATCACAATTTTTTGCACGGAGAAAGTAGTTGCATGTGTTTAAACACATCTCCAGTTCTGTGAAACAAAACTTACTAGCGAAATGTTGACACTGAAAAAATGGATAGAAAAAACACACGAACTATGGCTACGAATAATGAGCAAGATCGGAATAAATTTGCTATAACAAAAGGTTCACTTTCCTAGAAATTCGCAAATTCAACTACTGCCGGGGCAACCTGCGTTCAGCAACGACTTAGAACAAGCCCTTTTTTAGCACTGGGAACAGTGGCGTAACTGACGGGGGAGCAAGGGAGTGAGCCGACCCCGGGCAAGCTAAACGTAAAAACTGGATCCCCTTCAGCTGACATTTTGATATTTAGTATTTTTTTGGTTTTCACTAGGTTGTTGTTTTTGCGTTCATCGGGGTGTTTTTGTTTTTTTAGTTAGGCAGGATTCACTATCATTTCTTATCTTATTTCGGAGTGTTAGTTAGTAGCCCCTCTACGGCGGCGAGTGGGCCCCCTTCAGCTAAGTTTTGCGCCTCCTGGCTCAAATCTCTAGTCACGCCACCGACTGGGAATAACACCATGTGCAAGATGACCGGTGCCCCGTGCGGTAAGCATCGCGGTAAACAGATCTTATTTGTGCAGGCTTTTTGTGGAACTAATTTTTTAATTTGAACTCATTGGTGTTTGATTTTAAATTCCCAAATGCACAAAATTTCTTGCGTTGTATTCAGTTTTGCTTCCTGACGTTTTTGTAATTTTTCCGTCTTGCTTCATTGTTTTGCTTTGGCAATAACAACCAAAAATATACAACATTTTTTATATCATCCCCATTAAATGGTTTTACTCTAATTAAGCTGAGATAGCAAAGTTGAATTCATTTCTAACACGTATTGGCGCAAGTGCTTCGACAGCGTTTTCGACAGCGACAGGCACGCCAAACAAAAATGCAAAATTTCTAATACTTTTTCAGAAAAGTATCTTCGACAAAAATGTTCGACAAAAACTAACTTAAAAATGAATTTCGCGTTACATAACGTGTTGTATTTTCATGTCTCCAAGAACTTGACCGAAAAGCCCAAAAGTGGTGAGCTACAAAGCAAGCGGCAGCCAAAGTGAAAAATAACAAACAACAAAAGTTCGAGGTTTATAGTAACAAGCTTTAAAAAATGGAGTTGCATACAACAAAGTAAAAATTCACTTTTGAGAGACATGAATACAGCTTCAAAATTTACTACACGTTTGAAACAGATACCAAGACAAAACAAGACCTTCAGTTAATAAAAACTGCGTATGAAGCACACAGTACTAATAAAACTAAATGACGCATGAGGTTACAAGGACGCAGTCAAAATCTACCGCAAGATTTGAGGAACTCATCTACGGCATGAATAACATCCTCACGGATATTTGCCTTGGCGCATGAGACAGGCCAAATAGGAATAGACGCAGCAATTCAACGTTACTCAACCAATGAAAGTGCTCTGCTAATTTAGTATCGGTTAAAGTATTATAGACCTTGTTACAAAGTATCGCGCGTGTGGCATCATGAAAGTTACAGTGAAAGAAAAGGTGAAGCTCAGTTTCAATATCACCACAAACACAAATACGATAAGCTTTTCACTGACGTTCAATGGACTGTGTGTGAAGCGAAACGCACAACGGACGGATGTCAAACGAGGATGAACTCCCAAAAGGTGGAGAGTACTATGTTTTGCAACGTTATAACTGATAATAAGATTTTAAACGATTCATAAAGATAGCGTGGCTAGGAGAAAACTTAGTTTCAAGTGGCAGAGAATTTTACAAGCTAGAGGCCTTGCGGAGAAAAAAGTTGAAGGTCAGAGATTTTTTCAAATGTAATCTGAACTTTCAGATTATGGGGCAAAGTGTAGGGAGCAAATTCTCTGAACGATCTGAAAAACTTAAAGAAAGGGGCAGTGTATCATAGAAAAATTTAATTTAGAAAATTAGCGGAGCATATATATTTCTTTACGTTGGTATAAGGTTTTCAGGTTTAGATTAATTAGTACAATCGTAGAGGATGTGTTTTTGTGGCAGCCTAAATAATTTTAGCGACGGAGAGTTGCGTCTTACCTAACAGATGTTTGTCGCCATCGTAGCAGTTGTCTCGTTTCTTTGACTGCTATTTCCCTTGGTTGCTTTGTCTATGGTCTTCATGTTTTGTTCCACACAACCTCTTCGCTTTTCAGTGTTGGTGCCCACCATCATCTTGAAAATCATGAAACCTAACCTGTTTTGTCATTTTCATGCTAAGAAACAACCAAAGTTGTGCAAATATCCCTGTTTCCACAGAACACCTTGAAACGCTTGAATTTACAAGTACTTTACAAGGCTCGTACTGTAACTGTGCGTTCATCACGTTGTATCTACATTCTGCACATGACTACATCTTTATAAAATTTGCCAAATTTGAAACAGAAAATTCACTCGGTGTTTTGAAACTTAAAACATTTAACTACAGTGTTCGACTGCAGTGGTAACAACTTCAATACATTTGGATTTGACTTTAGACTTCAAAAGCATAAACATTAAAACAGCCTTTTGATACTCAATACAATTAAATATTAAAGAAAACTAAACAAATATAACATTATTGTGATGTTCTGGAAATTATTTTCTTTCTCAATGAAGCCCTGTAGATAGGAGGATTGCGTATTTCTTTACCTCTTTGGATAGATGGCAGCACAAAACATGTGATAGTTATTTTCCAAACAAACCACAGAAATATGGAAAGTTTTGGAGATGCCGGGGATTGAACCCGGGGCCTCACACATGCAAAGCGTGCGCTCTACCACTGAGCTACATCCCCTGTCTTGTGACGTCAGTTTGCAGTCAGAAGACGCTGCGTTGTACGTTTCGCCCCTTTCACTGGACACACTGGCAGAGGTGAAAGGAAGCCGGAACGGCCCGGAACGCCGTTCCGGTAAAAAAATTATAGCCGGTACGGCGTTCCGGTTAGAATTTCTAGTA
>JGI24158J21664_10000333_pt1 | contig 40383 bp, 17 predicted proteins | sample Ectturendosymbi3_FD_21664 | JGI IMG/M metagenome (IMG submission 21664) | reverse complement strand
TGGCCTTTAACTATGAAAAATTGATACGCTTGCAAGTTTTAATCGTCGCAGAAGAATGAAAGCAGAAAGCAGGCAGATTCCTCAGAAGCTTGCCGCAAGGCCAAAGTTTGTTTACTGTGCTGCTGAAAGTTTCACAAAAATTGACAATGTAACACAATTTGACGTCAATTTAAGAAGTAAGCAATCCAGATTCATTAGCAAATTGGTTTATTGTTACAAAACGCAATTCTCAAAATATTAGAACAATAGAAAACTTCCAGTTTTGTCAAATGGCTTGCTTCAAGCTTTTAAATGTTTTCTCTTTGAAGAATGAATATAGGTGCAAATATGAAGCAATTCTACTTTCGTTGAAACTTGTATCGACAAGAATTTGCCACGTTTTAAGTCAGTCCCAATTGGCCTTTTTCAATTTTCATACTTGGCAAACGTGCGAATATTATTTAGTGTTTGGCAGTGGTGTAGTGGGCCGAAGATGCATGGAAACGGCTTTCCCAAACTTTTTTTGACGTGCGAGCGCATTTCCACACTTTTGTCACAGTAACCTGACTTGAAGATGTGCAGTTTTACTCAGATTTTCTGCGTGTAGCTCCACATGTCTCATAAATGAAAACATGACAAGCTATCTCTTGTGCAGCACGCTACAAAGACTGTGAACGTTTTCGTTTGTATTGTAATGAGTGTAAAAATTTATTAACTACTGATTTTAAAATGAGTTTGAAGTGCTATTGAAAATGGCTAGCTTTTGAGTGCGTCCCCACACTTCGTTTTTAGCACTACACCCCTGATGTTTGTTCAGCCCGCTTCACACCTTCTCAAAAGAAAACATCTACAAATCAGCTGGTAATTAAAACTCAAAATTTTGAAAATGTTCCATTGGTGTGGGTAACACACTCTGCGACAAAACTTCATTTTTGACTCTCAGTTCCCAATCTTTAAAAAATATGTGGTTTTTCAAGATCAAAATAGTTTCACTAATTCAATCATGCACCATTGTCATATGACGTGGTAATATATTTCAAGATACATTGCTATTTTTGTAATCACATGATTATTGCCAGCAGATTTGTTGAACCGGAAAATAATTTACACTCATCAACAATCAAACGTACAACTGAACTTTTGCTATCAAGGCAATTGTGATAAATTATATTTTAAATGCAGGTATTTGTCTATGCAAGTTGCTAATCAATCTTATCCGCTTATTCGTTAGCAGGAGTGAAAGCTACGGCCGTTGCACAAGCTCACAGCACGTGCCTTTGCATGACTACGACAAAATGTTCGCCGAATTTCACGTCAGTCTTCTCCTACAGGTGTGGTTTGTAAAATCCATGTGCGCCGCAGTGAGGAAGAGCTGATCGTTTAGCTTCTTTGTTTCGTTTGTTTGAATCAGACGCCTTTTCGCGCAGTTAAAGGTCGACAGATTGCTGGAATCGTCAGACACAAATGCTTTTATCCATCCATGAAGCCTACAGGTTTCTGAACAATTCCCGGAGAATGCGAGGGGCAGCAAACTTCAAAAGAGCGGCTTGTTATCGCAGTGTGGATGTACTGTACGTTTTGGAGTTTACAACTGCAGTACACCCCGTTGTCAACTGTTGGAAAACACAACGAAATTAAATCATTTTTATAGAGAAAGTGCTTGTTTTTTAATTTTTTTTAATATAAATTGTTTTGACGCAGTGTGCTAAGCTACGAAATTTTAAAATCTGTGCAATATCACAATAATGAGGAAACTGACGTACATGTCAAATTATGGTCAATATTCCAAACTTTGGATTTTGTTTGGATTGGGCAACTTTGCCAAGATTTAATCATATCTTGCGCTGTACATTGTGAGCTGAAGCACAAGGTGAAAGTAGAACTTGCAGCTTTCAATCACCGCTCAAAATTGTCCATATAATTTTGCACAAGAACGAAAACATGGGTCTTGTCCTGGAAGATTTAGATTTCATTCTGTATCCGCAGCAATGCTTGAACACCAAGTGAACTTTTCACATGACTTAAAATAAAGGCTATAGGAGCACTTCGTGAGATATTTTGTTATAGTCTAATGACATCTTGTCGTCGCGGCATTCAAAAGCGCTCATACCTGTTGACTCAAATGCTTGGATGGCGAGTCTATTGATTCTGTGCGCTGCGCAGCGTGGGTGTTTGCTTCGCTGAAAACCGGCGTGTCGCTCAGATCTCAGCAGCATACAGAGAAAATGTCAGCATGTATAAAAGCATGTCTGGACCACATGTTGAGCGAACAGCTTTATTGCCGCAGCTATAAGTGTATCAAACAGTTGGTGAATTTGTGATAGGCATTCGAGCTTACTGTGCTGCGAAGGCTTCTGTATGCCAAGAAATATTGTAGTCGGTGTGACGTTTGCAGTGGTGCATTACTTATTAAGATTTTATAGGCTCACCGGCAGCGCGGTACGACTTTTATTTTTGAACCTGGATGGAGAGGATTTTCCTATCGAGATTTGAACAAGAAAAGCGAGAAAAAAGCATTTTCAAGAAGTTGAGCAAAAACAGTTTTTGCGGAAAGACTTTTGGTACGAAATGTGACAAGCAACTTTCAAATTACGGCCAAACTCTTTTCTGCAGTGCCTCACAGTCTTAGAAACAAAAAGGAAAATATCAATGATTTAAACCACATCGTGTTGAAAGTTTTGGAAACACCTGTTTTTTATCCTCAGAAAGTTTCAACGAACCCAAGGTTAAACCACAAAACATGCCGGTGGTGCTAAAGTCAAACAAAAAGGCAGGTGATCGGGTCATGTTGACGTAAATGTGAACGGAAACTATAAATCAGCAGAAATTTCGAGGGACTGTGTCAGAAATTCAATTTTCGTTTCAACCAACGAAATGGTTGAAAAATCGACGTTTAATGACAAGCGGTGTTGTTTTTACTTAACGACCTTTCTGAAATTTGCAAGCGTTTTGATCACTGATGAAAGCTAAATTTTCTGGTTCGCCACAGTTAACAGCATTTTCAGGGTGATGTTTAGTGTACTTGTGAGTTTCAGAGATTCTACACTTCCTGAGTAAGTTTTCTGTCGGTGAGTTTGCTCTCGTTGAGTCTGACATTAAATATACGTTTCACATGTTTACCACGTTGATGATCCACTTGCGAGTACCCAAAGGAAAAAAAACACCACTAACGGGGCGACGGCCTTGAGACTAAACAAGCGAAATGCGAAACACATTTTTATAAATCAACAACCCATGAAAACGGTCGCATCGCTTGACGCAAACCACACAAAGAGGAAAGTTAGTGCTGAAAACAGTCAAAATGTTTCATATCCCAACTAAAGCTGATCCATTTTATGCGAAAGTTCTGCATGGCTGTGCTAGCATGTTACGTTCAGCTGCACACATTTTTAGTGAGAAGTGAAAAAATTTAATTGAAATTTGTTACTAAAGAAGTATATCGAACCAAAAAATGCACCATGAAAGTATTCCCTTAACTTGTTAAACAGGTACCGTACGGTGCATCCACATTAAACCCATCAATTCTCTTATAACAAATACTCTATTTTATTCGGTTTTCCATTAAGTTTTCAATTCCTTAAATACTTTTAGGAATTTAAGTTGGTCTCAGAAGTTTTGGTGTTTGAGGCCCGCCTCTGATGTACTGTAGAATGAGGAAGAAATGCAGACAATTTTGCAGTAAGCCATGACACCAATGAGTCTTGGCAAACTCTTTGCGTTTTCAAGAAAGTTGCTTCTTGGAAAAGTGCTTTCAAGTGGTATTGTTTCTCATTCAATGGTGTTGACCCCTCACACCCCTGTATCCTGTCGAATAGCTCCTAAACGAGAGGTCAGTTGCCTTCGCACTTCTGCACATCATCGTCTCGTAAGTAATTTACTAAAACCTCTTCTAGCTGAAATTTAGTTCGCTTTGCCTGAGATGAGCACACAAGGCGGTAACTCATGGTTACTGCAGAGTTGTTTTAAGCTTTTGTACTAAATTTTTGCATTCGTGATACCGATGTCCAAAGAGAACTTTGAGAAGGTTTTATAAAATATATCGAAAGGATCAAACCAATAAAGCTTCGTATTTGTCATATATATCTTTCGTTGCAGCCCTCTTGGGTTCCTAGTTAGTGTACTGTAACAAGCGTTTAAAAAAGTACAAAAGCAGGCTCAAATCGATAGTTGCTACAAGCAACTCACTTTTGCCTTTTTAGCAAATGTCAAATTATGTCGCAGCTAATCCGCCCTCTCATTATTACCAATACACGTACCTTAAAAATGTAACTTCAGCCAAAAGAAGTGACTAATTAGAAAAAAACGGCTGGTTTCAAGCTCAAAAGCATTGAAAATGATTGACAAACCAGTAAACTAATAAGAAAAACGTCAGTTCGACCAAATCAGATTGTAAATTTAAACCATTGCAATCATTTGTGAAAATTAACGGAGACTATATATTTGTTCAACTTCTGAAAAAAACTAAACGAAATCGAAAGTTTTAAAGGTGTGTGCGTTAAATGTAAGAAGTACAGTTAGTCAGGTAAAAAATGATTTACAATACTTTTTAAAACAATGCATAAATTATAACATATTTTAGAACCCGAAAATGTTTTCCTTTTTTAATCAGACTGCAGTGGCCTAGGTCAATTTAAGCACATGAAAATGATTGCTTCTATACTTTGTTACTGCTTATATTGCCATTTTTAAATTTCAAGTTGTAAATGAAAACATTTCCTTTTATAAATCAGTGTAGCTCTGCATTCGCTCACAACGCTCTCTCATTACATTTATTTGGTATTTGTGAAATACTAACACACTCTCAACACAACTAGTGGTTCATTCTAACAAATGTCTATTTAAAAGACAGAGTTGAAAAGGCAAACATGTAGATGTCACACGCATTGGCCTCGGAAGGATTTCTTCCAGAGAGGGGCCACTTGTAGATTTTTACAAAAATTTTTCCATGGGGGGCCGAAGTGGTGAAATTTGGTTTTTCCTACTCGTAACTAAAAAAACAATCTTTTTTGCTGAAATTTTTAAAATCCAGGGGTCCCTTGGCCCCCCTTCTGACGCCCATTGTCACACGCGTTGCAAAAACTATCACCCACGCAAAACATATGCAGCCACGTTTCTTCTCAATAAGCAATGTCATAATCATTAATTCATTTTCACACTCGCTTTTCCTCTGCGACCGGTCGCTGGAAACAGCAGCGCTAGGAGGACTTGAAATATCCCGCACTTTTCAGCAACCGTTGTTCTACTGGCTCCACAACCAAGACGGGACCAAGGCAGGTCAGAGACGTAGCGACGCCACTTGTCTTTGGTCGACTTCTGGGCCGCCTTCACGTGGCTGTAGCCAGCAGGACTCGCTTTGGCGATCTTCCTTGGGGCATTCTGGTTCCGTGGCCGAACCATGGTAACTGAGATATTAGGATGGAAAGTGTTTCGAGACTCAGGGATTTATGAATTTCACATCTGCGAACTTTGTCGCGAAGCGTCATGCTGTGAACTCTTCGCAAAAATCCCATCTTTGCCACTTGTACTCGAGATATCACTCTTTCAGTCATTACCCAATTAAGTTTCATGACCATAGGTGAAGATCGGAACAAAGGCCGATTTATAAACTGACAGCTTTGCGGTGTTGGAAAACTACCGTTTTGTGGCCACAGAGCGATAAAACTCACGCAGAACTGCGTTTTCCTTGCTAATCTCTGTATCAAAATCCAGAATCAACTTCATCAATCAAAACGTGCCACAATGAACTTCATCAGTTATAATGTGCCAGATATTAGCTTTATCAATCATACTGTTCCACATATCAACTTCGTCGATTACGCCACAATCAACTTCATCAGTCATACTGTTCCACATATCAACTTCGTCGATTACGCCACAATCAACTTCATCAGTCATAAGGTGGCGCATATCAACTTCATCGATCAAAAAGTGTGTCTCAAGTTAAGGAGTCATGCATGAAATTATGGCGGATCGTAAAACCAGTGATAAAAATTTTAGATTTAAGAAGTGAACTCATCTTATGGATTTGTTTAACGAATGACTATATTTGAAGATTCTGTTCAATGGCAGTAAAGCTTGCATGAGAGCAGAAACGAAAGCACTTACTGTCAAAAATGTAGCAAAACGTGCGGCCAAAAAAGATAATTATCTGCTTCAATGTGCTTGACAGCAAGTTGTTTCTGCAGGCAGGATTATTGCAGAAATGATTTGCAAGAAAGCGTACCATCTTGCTTCTTGTTCGCTTTATTATGCGCTCCTGAGGCTGTGTTCAGAGGCCACACTGAAACTTCTGTATGTCGATGTGCATCCATTTGTAATCCTTGCTTGAGTAAGCGTACTGTTATCTTTGAAAAAAATGAAAGTAGTAAAATTATAGTCTTTCTATATACTGTAAATTTTAATGAAAATTCAATTTTCATTAAACAATGCAAGCAACAAGGTGCTAAAATATTTTGGAAACTTTAAGAGACGAGTTACAATTCTCTTAATACGTCTGCGACAAGACTTTCAGGAAGCAGTTGAAATCACAATTAATTTACTAGTGGATTGGCAGTAAATAAGACAGATACTACAACTAAAACATTTGAAAAGTGAATTTTTTTTGAAGTGACAATTATTCTGCGATGTAGAACGATAATAAAGATAATTTTACTAATTTTGAAAATATCTGCTATTTCTGTACAAACTTCCCTGGGGTAGCAATATAAAAAGCACACCCTTCCATTATCTTTTCATCAAAGATTTTTATAAAAAAATGCGTGTTTATATAGCTGAAGCAATGCATTTTGAAGAACATTTTGTCAAAGACAGTTGTCTGTTTACCAAAAGCAGAACTAACATCCAGGCTTTACTTATTTTCTGTCATTTTAAGATCTTGATCTTCCCAAGAATGTCGTTGCATCTGGTACTGAAGTTGTTTATTTATGATGTACAGAAGTTTACATTTTTATGAAAATTACTTTGTCAGATATTGTGATGATGTCGAACGGTCATGAATTAAAGTTTCGTTAAAAAACTACTTTATCACAGCCAAACAAAGTGTATCGTAAATTCTGTGTATTTAAAGCGTGACTTGATGGATAGTTTTGCTGGTTTTTGTTTTGTTTAAACCGGAAAACGTTAACATCAATATATTTGTGAAAAAATATTCTCTAGCACAAAACCATTTGCCACCCAGTTGCATAATGTGCACCGTAGGATGAATGGATCAGAAAACTGGTGCATTTTTTAATGTCTTCATGAAAGCATAACACGAATCTGTGCATGAAAGTTGTTGAAGTAAGGGCTGTCTATCGAGGGTAACGCTTATCAGAACAAATTAGTGGCAAATAAGAAAAAACTACTTATTTTTATCGGATAAAGGTAAGTTCAGCATGCAGAAAAAGTTACGGAATGGCTATTTGTGCAGCTTTTAAATCAAGAAATTGTTACTTCGTATCATTTTGCTTTTAATGGCAAAATGGGCTACATGTAGAGTTTAGGATGACATGTGCCTCTGACCGGAACGGCATATCCTCTTCCACAAGCAGCACAGTTACGAATATATTTGTGATCGTGAGTTGAAATGTAAAGCAGCATTGCAGGTTAAGATGTTCTCACAGTTGTTCATATTTAATAGGTCATTTCTAGAGACTCAATAAGTGGATACATCAATCATATGCGTGATCAGCAGCTACCGATTCTGCCAAAGTTTCATACAGAAGAGCAATTTTTCGCAAGTGCTTCGTTAAGGCTCAGCAGAACACCTGCTGAACTGACCGTGTAAATTAGCACAGAACCATAACTTTTTCGATAGTACAGTGGAGTATTGTTAAGCCATTGCATTCCACAGCTCTTTTACACAAACGCACAGCCCAAGAGGGAGACTAAATCGTCGACAGCAGAACTACCGGTAATAGTAGTAGGCAAGCAAGCGTATGGCGACAATGGCTAAACATCAATCTTCAATATTGTATTGAGAACCAACGTACGCGTTGACCAAGCTGTGAAGTTAACGCATCGGTTATAGGTACCAAACTCACACTGATAGGTTATGAAAGCTGACACGGCTCAAATTGAAAAAGCATTGATTGCAGTTAATTGCAGCGAATACCCAAACAACTTCGCTCATGACTATGATATCTTCATACGAAAATGACAAAAGTACGCATGACAAATGAAAGAAAAACTCATACAAAAAAAGTTAATCTGTATACACATCGATGCAGTAGGCCGTGTTCCTTCCAAGAAAATCGAATACTGAGCAAATGTTTGTTTTAATGAGCATGCAATTGCGCAACCATGTTGACACGCAACTATAGAGAAACGTTTTAAGCAGTAATAGGGCAATGCTACTTACATACGATATTTAAATTTGGTATGCTGCAAGTGTGCGAGAATGAGGTTTCACTGCGCAAATGCTCTGGTGCTACTGCGCAGTTGTGCACTTTAGAGGAAAATAGGCAATATACACTTGTGCATAAAAAGGGCATTTCCAATTGACTCGTTTCTTCCAGTAAGCCAGGGGAAAACTTTCCTCGCCACATACTTCCTGTTGTGCTGACCTTGGTCGAAAGCAGATGATCGTGGCGGTAGCACGGTTGGTGAGCAGCGGACGATTGAGTGCTTGACGTCAGAGTCGAGGTTGGAGCAAAGGCGCTGAAGATATTGTTCAAAAAGCTCGAGGTGAATAGCCGGAAAAAGAAAGTAGAACTGAATTGTAATTGGCAATCGAGTCACGTCACAAAAAGGTTGTTGCTGTCTCTAACCACCTTTCTTAAACTCCAGGAGTTGATTTGCATTCTTCGACGCAAGCACTAACTAGTTTTATTCGGGTGAAATTCAAGACTCCGCGACAGCGAAAAAATTTGTTGGCCAGGTGGTTTCGTCGATTGCCGATTGAGAGTTAGATATTTTCTTCTGAAACTTTGAAGTTGATGGCCGAGTTGTACTTGGATTTGGTGTCATGATAGAATGAGATGTGGACAGAAAGTCTATGGATTATCAACACAGCTAAGTTACACAGAGGTGCTGAGTCGCAACAGTGTCTATCGTGGTTTTGCTCATTCCCCCTAGGAACTGGACGCGACAGACAAAGTATAAAACCATCTCAGCTAATATGAAACTATTCCCTGGTTGCCATAGCCCGTTCGCGTCCAAGTGACGACTTATACTCTGTAGCAATTTGTGACGTAATGTCGAAAAAAGGTAATGTATACATCTTCCTTCAGCCAGGCTTCCAGTTGTACAACAACGGGGTGTTGGCATAGCCTACGTCTATTCGCACAACGGCAAGAAAGCACCTAGTGTATAGTGGTGAGAAACCAAGCGTTATTCAATAGTGTTGAAAGGTGTCAGTTCACTAAGAATGTGAGACAAAACATAAAAATAGAAAAAGAAGGTTATCACTGGGACACAATTTCGCGACAGGCTAAATCAGACAAGAGACGTTTAATGCTTGCGTGCTTGCGTAAGAACCAATACAAACTTGAACGGTGCAACGTAAAACTGTTTGGCGGGTAACAGCAGACTACGACCGGAACGATGACGTGTGGATGGAGCGTTAGTAGCATACAAACAGTAGCATACAACTCCATCTCCGTGTAAAGTTAAGGAACAAGAAGGCCTCAGCAAAGTTTGTTAAAAATATGTGAAACTGGATATCTGAGATGGGAAAAGAGTGGTTTTAAAAAAACACTTTCATAAATGTCAAGGTGAAAAAGAAAGTTCAAGGAATTATGCATTCGCACTCATGAAAGGCATTTGAAATAGGAAAATCTTTGAATGAGCATTAATGCTGGGCTATTGGGCACAAATGCAACGATAGTAACGCACAGCACAAAATGACAGCAGTAGAACAGGAATATGAATAATATGTACAAACTTGAAGGGTATCCAGGAGGCGAGAAAATAACATGATCTCTCAAATCACTATTGTGTTATTTGAAGTACCTCATGTTTTCGGTAATTGACTTCTCTCACCCTCTACAGCAAAATATCGAGTAAACGTTGAAATACTGTTTCGTAATTATTTAACAGCTACATGTAACCACAGTTGTTATAATGGCAGGCTCATAGGTCACTGTTAGTGGAGTTCACCTCGTAGATGGTCATGTATTTTTTTAAATGGACCGCCATTTCAAGAATTATCGCATTTTTCTTGACTTTTCTCCTACCACACGAGAAACCGTAAACGTAATGAACCTATCAAGTGCACTTTTTGCAAACGACCCCATCGAAAGCCAAGGTGCGTTTCCTCTGATCCTTTATGTCACATATCTCCGGATCAGAAATGCAACGTAATAACTCGCATGGCTACTTCACTTGCAAACTGTTTGTGGTGTTTCCCTTTGTTACAACACAATAGCAGCGTCGGCATTTGATCGTAACAAAACCGCCGCCGCACCTTTGCACAGCTGCGCGCACCAGCTTTCGAGAGCCAAGAAACGCTTGTGAGTGAAAAAGATCATCATGAAGTTTTTTTTCTGAATCTTCCATATAAATTGTTGCGTCGCTGCAGAACTGAAGAGGAGTGGGTGTGGGCTAGTAATGCTCAAAATGCTGGAGCAAAGCGGAACGTCATAACGTCTGTTCAAACAAGTTTGGTAGTTGTTGCCGGGAGGGAAGTTAAAGTAGAACACGGTTTCCTATTTTCTGCCACTGAGACGCTGTGCTATACCTGCATCTGCGGCTTTAGCAGCAAGTATGGTGTTTGTTGCGAAACCTGTGTGTGTAGAGCAGGGGTCACCAACCCGGTGCCCCCGGGCACTAGGTCGCCCGCAAAGACCACGTTGGTCACCCGCGGGCCTGTATTGAAAATAACATTAAGATGACGAGTATCGTCATGTAGACTAACATCATTATTGATAACATAATTAAAGGTAAATTGAGCAAAATTTTTATTTCAGAAGTGTGTATCAAACCAGTAGCCCTTAGCATTAACCAGTAGCCCTTAGCATTAACCCAAGAAGTAGCTCTCAGTTACATAAAGGTTGGTGACCCCTGGTGTACAGTAAGATCAAAATTCCTTTGCTACACTGTCTGTCGAAAGTAAACCTTTCACAGTAAAGACTCAGACACTAAGATCTTACAGAGTATATATTTCGCCTATTACGTAGGCATCAACCGCTCTTATTCAAATCGAATTCCTTCGCTGCATTTGTGTTTGAATGGACTGGTTTTTGGGTGATTTGGCAATCACCAACAACGGCGTAATGATGTAAATCGCACCTTTCTTGAAAACAGGTTGAAATTTAAGAAGTCTACCGTGCTTTGTATAGTATCTTCACAAGAAAATTCATCAGCTTTAGCGCAGTTTAGGGGTTAGATGTTTCAGCATACGGAAAAGCAGAATAACAGATGCAAAAAAAGTAAAAATTTTGCAAATATCCGATGAAGCAAGATTGTCACTATTATTCTACAAATTTTTAATAGTGCGAAAGTAGTTTAATCGAACATTTCGGTGGGTACCGCGTAAATGACTTCGTGGTGGTGAAACTTATCTTTCACAGGTCCTGTTTTTCTTAAAGTGAGGCGAATTGATCGGGATGTTAACAACCTAAACATGTTAAGCAAAGCGAATGTTTTTTTCTTTATATTTGTGAGTTGTCTGATGTTGGGAGGAGTTAATGGACTGATCAACAGGTTGCCACCAGGTGTGTTATGCTTATTTAGCTCAACCGTGTACAAATGCTTACATAAATATATCTGGCGTGTTTTTAAGCAAAATTTATTAAAAAACAAAGTCAATGTCTTGTTTTGCACCGAGGAGAATGCTTTGTGACTTTTGATTTTAAACCTCTCGTATGTACAGTATGATCCTTAGAACATTCACAAGCACAAAACTATTAACTATCACCAAATGAGAGTTGACGGCCCAACAGAGTTTTAATATCATGTAATTGTGAATTTTAACTTCTAAAATGGACTAAGTTCTTAATTGGAAGTTCGCGGAAATAATAAACAAACATTATTTTTTAAACCAAACGGTCAGTTTGCAAGTTTTCGCAGCTGCATTATGATAAAATACAAGCAGAAGCACGTGCAATTTCAGGATGCAGAACTTCGGGACTGGATGTAGCATTTCTTATCGACTCCTCGTCGGAAGTCTCCGACCTTTCGCTGAGATATTATAAGGTGCGTTTTTGACTCTCTGCTGTGGGGTAGGACTTCATCAGTGGCTGACAGTTTCTTCTGTTTTTTATGCCAAATTATTTTTAGTTTATTTGATAGAGGAAATCGTCTTTGCATTTATATTTAAAAGTCACACCAGACCTTTTTTGTGCAAGTACAAGCAAAAGTTTTGGCAAGATTAAACTGCTTGAGTGACTGCTGTTTGTGTCCACTGGAACTTCCACGGCGTCATAAAACATGCTTTTGTGGAAGCTGGTTTTAAAACCGTTTCCGCAAATACTGGCAATGGGCAAAGTTGTCTCGTGAACTGGTCAACACCTTGTATTGAGAGAACTTTTTTATAAAAACTGTGCTATATTTATTCAAAGTAACTATTAGCGCACAGACGTTATGAATAGTTAAGGATGTTTTAGAGAAAAAATTTGAAGCATTGCACTTCTAGCAATTTCTTCTAAACTAGTCATTGTGACGAAATTTACCCGAATCGCTTGTTTCAGTTCGCCCAGCAACAATGAACAATAAAGGTAAGATTTCGCAAACTTCCACCTACACCAGTTCCATGAATCGGCGGCAACTGACGCTCACTTCAGGAAAACTTTGCATCAACTTGCGTTTTAAGAAATAAGTTCTTGAATGACGGTGCGGAAAATTTACTCCATATATCACAATTTAGTGTAGTATGGGCAGAAATGTTAGGAGAGTTATTTGTTTATCTGAAAAATCATCTTTTATTGGCGTTCCTGTCTGTCAGCGTGACTGACATAAATTAATTTTAATGGTTCCCTTCTGCAGAGGAATTCAAATAATGTTATTCTCTTTGATTTTAACATATTAGAAAACATTCTTTGTAGACATTTTATTTCTGGTGATATTTCTGTTGCAGAGTTTTGTCAAGCGCGCCATAGAAGCCTACGACATCAGTTCTGCAACCATACGACCGTCTGTTGCTATGTACGGAAACAGCGTCAATTCACTAAACGCCCTCTCTAAAGTTACTGGTGGCCTGTTTGATGGCTTGTTGAACGCCGCAGAAGACCCGGATAATGGGACTGTTGTCCAGAAACAGCGCCCGGATCTTCAAAGCAAGGACGACATCTTACAATTAATTGACTCTGCTCCTCGAGTGGGAGGAGCTCGTCGAGTGGGCAACGCACTCGCCTACACTTGCGACGTTGTGCTTGAAATGCAACAAGAGTTCGAACCACGCCCTGTGCCTAAAGTTGTGATCGTTATATCGTCCGGCCCATCGTACGATGACATTCCGCGAAATCTTTCGTGCTTTACTGCTAAGCCCTTCCCAACGTATTACGATGTCACTATTCTTGGCGTTGCTGTCGGAACAGAAGGAAAGCAATCACTAACTGCTTCCGTAATCAGCGATTTAACCAGTCTGGAAAGTGCCAACAAATTACAGATTGTCGATAATCAAATTGGTCGACGTATCTGTAGAGCAGCTATACATGACTGCCCGCATGCAGAACAAGATTTGGTATTCTTTATAGATGGGTGAGTCTAAGTTCGTTCCCAAGAATTTTAAGCGGGATTTTTCACGCGCTTTGATGCTAGTCTAAAACAACCAATTATCTGTGGATGGATAGGTATGCGTATAGTACATTGCAACCACAAACAACCTCATGATATTCATGATACTTGACTACAAGATATTACTGAAATCTCCCCCACTACCCTTGCTGGCTAGATCCACCCTTGCTCTGACGTCAGTGGCTTCTCCGAAATGACTCACACTTGCCATGTTTTAATCACTGATTTTTCACCAGTGCTCTATGAATTATTGCTTTAAACAGTTTCTTATGTTCTTGCTAAAAGGTTTGTTTGTTGCAGGGTTCCCATACATTTCCAAAGCCATTTTTCATACTTTTTCAATACCTTTTCAATACCAAACTAAAAGACTTTGATACCATCACTGTACTTCATTTTTCAAAAATTTTATTTATTGAACAAAATACAAAAAACATCTGCTGAACTGTCATCAGCGGTACAGAAAAATAAATTGAATAAACAAACAGGTGAAATTAGGATTTCCACACTTTTTCCATACTTTATGTACATTTTTGCAAAATTCAATACATTTTCAAGGTCTTGAAAACCGATTTCACAATTCAATGAAAACCAATTTCACAAACGTTCTCCGCGTGGGAACCCTGTTGTTGAGTTAACAACAATGATCTTGTCGAGACTGAAACCTCCGAGACCGAGACCCGAACGTTGGACACGGAGACCCAAGAACGAAAATGTTTCGGTTTCGCCAAACGTTTTCAAAAATTCATCATAAACAAGTCATCCATTCATACGAACTTCAGTTTCGTCGAATTTCATTTTTTTGGCAACTTTTTTGTACTTTTCCTTCATTAAGGATCAGGTCAACAGCGAACAGGTCGAATCTTTGGGGCCAGAGTGTAACTGGTCTCATTTTGAAGCCCGAACCAGGCCTGAGCTCAACATTTATTTCTGAAGCCCGATTTGGGCCCGAAAGCCAAATTTACCGCGTGAATCAAGATATGCGCAACTGCGGGGTATTGGTTATGTAGCAAAGTATCCATGACCAAATAATTCACAATTAATCATTTTCCATTAAAGATTTAATAAGCTCTATTGATTCAACACCAACTGTCGACAAGTGTCCTTATTGCGAAAAAAATTTGTATGAAATCGGCCCGAAACACTATGACAAACGTAAGCCCGAACCCGGTCCGAAACCCAGCTCGACCCGAAAAATCCGGCCCGACCCGACGTACAACTCTGGTTGGGGCTTTCTAAGAAATGCCTTTAGGGAACTCAAAGTCTCGAATTGAAATGCACGAGACTGAGACCTCCATCCTTTGAGATCGAGACTAAGCCTGAGACCGTCGAGACCGGAACTCACAAAAATGGGTCTCAAGATGTTCATCGGGACCGAGACCAAGTCTCCAGACACCACCGCTGGTTATCATGCTGGTGAAATGCCTCTGAAACTTTCCCGGTTACGCTGTAAATACTGCATATTGCTGAATCTTCTGTAGCCGCTGTCAAACGATGCAATTTTAGTATTTTGCATGTTTCTCGTTTTATTCAAGCTTTACACCTACTGCTACGAACGCTTTTGTGTTTTATATGATTTGACAGGTAGATTTGTGTGTTGTAGGTCGAACAGTGTTTCTGCAAACGATTTTGATTGGATGTTGTCTTGGATGAGACAAATAGTTGAAACGTTCGAAACTGGTCCAACTCAGACCCAGATTGGTGTTGTGCAATTCGGTGGAGGTGTGAGAACTGAATTTAACTTGAACACTTACTTGGTAAGTCCATTATTTGCGTAAATCTGCGCTTGACATAGAAAAAGTAAGCGTTTTATTTACACTTCACGCGTAAGAACCAATACTAATTCGTTCATATTACAACGCATGCCTGAGCGTCGCCACAACTACATGAACAACAGCGGAAGATGGTTGAATTGGTCGCGAAGTAGCGATGCAAGCAAGTCTGTTTTTGAAAGTATGTTTTCCCCCACATTCTTGCAATGCCAACCGTTTGTCTGAATCTTACTTTGCTCTGAATAAAAAATCATGTCCTAGTTAATGCCATAATTAGATACGATTAGGATGTGCATAAGGATCAGGATGTATAGCTTTCCAAACATTAAAGTATTGTTTTGACTTTGTATCTTTACAATCTAACAAAAATATTTAAGGTTGATTCATTTCCAAGTTTTTGCGCTTTTTAGCCTTATTAAGCATTATTTTTTCAATAAGGTTTTCGTATATCAATGCTTGACAACAAGTGGTATGCAAAGAGAGGCACTGCATGGTGGTTTGCGGCTTTAAATTGCTAAGACAGTTTTCTGCTGCGCCATCTGACTGAATGATCGGCACAAAGCTTTTGGTGTTTGAAACAAGACTTTATTCTCTGAAAGTTATTTAGTGCATTGTTAGCATGATTGTAACACGGGATAGCTTGTGTTAGAACGCAGGCTCGGGCGCTAAGCTAGTCTGTTAAAAGTTTTGTCGAAAATGCCCCAGTTTCAGAATGTGTTCCCTTCGTTTTGTAAAACGCCTCTGCAGCATTTGCACATGTTGAGCGACTATAGGCAGCAGCAGATGACTAAGCAGTAGGTCTCAAGCAAGAAAGCTGACACATCAAATCAAATGTTAATGTGAGCATTTATCGGAGATTTAAACAATCTAGACAGCAGATCTGTTTATGCAGTTGTTTGTTCTATTAGACCAGCCTACGTTACACTACAGCCAACTGCGCATTACCGCAAAGACACGTGCAGTTCACCCAATTATATTTTGCAGTTATTGCTTACCTATGTCAAACAGACTGGTAACCTAACTACTCTTCAAAAATAAGGCATTGTCTCAAGAATCAGAAACTTGTTATTTAATCGCCCTCCTTCATAAATTACTGTTCTATTTGACTTCGATACTCAAAGACCATGCAGCCTATATTTTGTATAAAGAAATCATTATTGACAAATATTGATATTCGATAACCTCATGTGGCAAAAAAGACCACTTAAGGCTCACAAGTACAAAAATATATAGGCTACATAAAAAGTACCTTTGCAAAAATTTCTGCTCTAATGAACCGAATCTCTTTATGTACGTCATAATCGCGGTCCATTTACGCCAGTAATTTGGACATATTTTCTTTATTTTTAGAACTAGGTAAGATTGAGATGAACGGTTAGTCTTGCATGAATATGGTAAAGGTATACTCAAAATTTCCGGTTACTGATATCGTCACTTCACAAACACATTGTAGACAAACAGCAATGTCTGTGACGACTGCACTCAATGACAGCGTTAGCCTAAATGTTTGCTGCTATCTATTGGTTTAAAAAGCATCTTTGCAGTAACTGAAAAGGAGTATATTGAAATTGCTTCGTTAATAAATTAGTTACCTTATACCGCATCAGCATCAGAAGATAAAATCAATCAACCTTTGATTGACTCGACATTCACGTTCGTTTATAACAGGGGTAACCAAGGTGGTGCCCGCGGGCACTAGGTCGCCCGCAAGAATCATGTCAGTCGCCCGCGGGCCTGTTCTAAAAATAGCATTAGCATGATCAGTGTCTTCACATTAACGAAAATCAATAATAAATAATTGAAGGTAAATTGAGCAAATTTTTATTTCAGAAGTGTGTATCAAACTAGTAGTCCTTCGCACTAATCGATACACAAGAAGTGGTTCGCAATTTCAAAAAGGTTGGTGACCCCTGGTTTATAACATTGCAGTAGACTTTTCATGCTGGGGCTACAGACAATCGAAAACATTAGTTAATTGTATCAATGCAGAATTTCTCATTCACGAGAAATAGTTGTTTTAAACTTAAACGTTTCAGTTAAAAGCAAGTTTTAGGCAAATATCTGATTAATTTTTATGGAAGAATTTTTTGAAAACTTGTGATGTACGTCTTATTTAATACTTTCTAAATAGTCTATATTAAATTTTCTGGAAGTTTTTAGTTTTAATAATTTGAATGCCGTGTCTGAGGTGCTTGTTCAGGCTTACCGAACGAATTTATCGCATGCAGAAACTGTCATAACAAAGCAAATATACGAAGACCTGGATTCCTGAAAGATATCATTTTTCACGCATTTTCACACCCGTTTTTCCTCTCGGGTGGGTCGCGAGTGCAGGTGACCTGGGCTGGGAGGACTGTGAATACCCCACGTTTTTCAGCAACCACTGCATGATAGTTCTGCCGCATCCACACTGAAACGGGACTAAGCCAGGTTGTGGATGTAAGGTCCTTGACCGACCTCTAGGCTGCCTTTTCCTGTGGGTGTAGCCAGAAAGACTCTCCTCGCCAATCACTATCTGGGGCATTCAGATCACGTGGCCGAACCATCGTAGGCAATATCCATCGAGAAGTCTCACGATATTTAGGGTTTTTGCGATTTCACAGCTGTGCACTTCGTCGCGAAGCGTCACACCGTGAACGCTTCGCAAAATCCTAACTGCGCCGCTTCCGCGTGAGATAACACACTTTCAATCATTCAGTGGCGGATCCAGACAAGGCGTTTGGGGGGAGGCAGTCAAATAGCGGGGCGCCAAAAAGGTCTTCACTTGCTTAAATACCAAAGGTTGTCTGCGATAATCGTTGGTCACCACACAAAAGTGGTTAGCTTTTGCAGGCCAAGAATGTGGCTATTTTTGTTGGTCGAACTATGCGATTTTTCAGGGAATAACCACAGTTTGAGAGCGCTTTAAATCATTAATTAGAAAACGTTTGAAGCGGGCAAAAAAGTGTCGGCCTCCTTTTTCACAAGCTACACGTAACTAAGAACACGTGGTGTCCCAAACAATTCCTTATATCTACAAAATGTATTTGAAAGGTATACCCAGCTAAAGCATGCTGCGCGCTATGTTTGCCACTGATTTGGCTATCCGTAGCGAGGTAAGTGAAAAACAATGTCTGAAACGTATTCCCAAACTGGTTAGAAGTAGAACGGTTTTTCTTAGACTTGGAAGTGACAACTCTCAAGTCCCACGATAGGAGTCTTATGAATAGCTAAATGACGATCACGTTTCCAAACCGAAGCTTGTGCAGTTGCATGTACATGAAAAACTTATTGCTGAAGCGACAATTCAAAAACAAAACGTGAATGATACTCTCATTTTATGTAGCTCTGCTGGCTAACGTGAAAAACGATCTCATAATCGCATGATAGATTCACATTGGGCCTAAAAGCATATTGCCACAAAATACATTTAACGTCGCTAATAACGGCAGAATTCCAATGGAAGAATTGATATCTTTTCACATATTTCGACATTGCATTGCTGATGTGAAGAAATAAACAACAACCCCACTAGACCAGGTCATTAAAAAAAGTTGTGACACTGTTCAACAGAAATGAGAGCAAGCGGGCTGAGCTCCCAAATTCACAATCAGTACCTCCAAAGCCAAGCTCTAGTCTCCCCATGAAGTCATTTTCCAATTCATTGTATGTTACTACGAAGCCCCCCAATCAAGTTCAAAGTCACCCCCAATGCTGCTGATCTGGCGATGGATGTACTTCTGTCCAGCCAGACCAGAAAGCACAGGTGAGAATCAGCTTATTACCAATTTAAAACCACAAACTCCGCCAACACCACAGTCACCATAGTAAAAAAGTTAAGTTTACACCAGAAGACTACTTTTCTGCTAAATTTTATGTGATGTAAGCGGATTTAACAACTATTAAGCTAAGCATTTATTGGCTGCCGGTTGCAGATTTCGCTACCCATGCCAAATTTTTCTTTTCGTGGACAGCGTGAGTTGTCTTCGGGTTTGCAATTGCAACAAAAGGATCAAAACCACATGGCCATCCGTCACTTTTGCCAGGCGCGCCGCCCGATGGGAGCGAAAGGGCCGTCATTTCCCCAATTTTAGATTGCAAGTATTCAAATGTTGAGCAAAAATTGCCATGGACGCGTAAAACCAATTATTCACTCCACCAAGCTGTAGATATTTTGCCAAAGTTTCTGCGTTAGAGCTATGGCTTACGAGGTGGGAGGTGGCAGATTGGGGCAAGATACAAAAAAATTCAGGAAAACCTGCCCGGCTCAAACAGAAACGTCGCCCTGCAAAACGTTCCTATTCGCTTTCCTCACAGTGACGTAAACTTTCGGGCGAATCGAAAAGTTTGCTGCTTCCCCACAGCCAAAAGTCTCTTACACTTCTGTTTAGAGCTGAGCACCATGGCTTGTTGAGGCGCGTCGTACTATACTTCGCAGTAATTCAATTCTCTTCTGTGTTGTCCATGTTTATGGCGTGAGGAGTTGCACAATTGCATTGTTAGGTCATAATTCTTTGAAATAATCGAGCACGCTCAATGCATTTTTGTCAGCGGAAAATTATTTGCTAACACACATATTAGCTTTTTACACGCTGCATTCTGGTTCAGTCAGGGGCTTAGTTCTGCCAAGAAACTCATCTACTCACCTTTATGTTGAAAAACTACAATGCAGACACAGAACCGTAACTAAGGGGGCAAAGGGGGTTAGCCCCCTTGGAAAAATGTGTTGAACATAGTTTAAAAGTATTGGGCATAGTTAAAAAAAATTGATACCCCTCGCGTTTGCGCTCATTAAGCCCAGTCTTTCTCTCTGGTGTCCCAAGCTGGTTATGGGCCTTGTGCAGACATACTGCGGATTCACGGACTGCACTGGCAACAGCCCTGAAACTACTTTTTCGTTTTGGAGGCTTCTAAAATCTTGAGCCAGTTATAAGATTTCCATATTGCATTTCTTTTTTTTATTACTGCCTTTCTTTTCGAGGTTGTCATCAGGCATTAAAGAAATAAACTTGTAACAAAAGTAGACCAAATTTGTACAGCCCAGTGGCAAGTCTTTGCCCAACTGTGTTAAGCGAAAACGACTTCGTTTGTGATTACGTAACCTAATGTAAAATTGGATAGTTCTCACGCGGCAAAGAAATAAGGAAACAGTGGTACTATTACGAAAGAATAGCATTGTTGATACTTTTCGATAAAAGATTGGGCAAACTCCGGCACGTAAATCCTGACGTTTAAGGAAGCGCAAACCATTGTTTAGTTTAGAGTATTTTTATCACTGTTTCTACTTCCATAGGCACCAAAACGGGGCGCATTTAATGGCAGAGGAGCGCCATTCAACGAAGCACCAGAGACGGTTACTGGGGAAGTTGCCCCAAACTGTCCCCATGGATCCGCCACGCAGTCATTACCCAAGATTCATGACCATAAATGAGGATCGGAACAAAGATCGATTTAAAAAGCTTAAAATTTTGTGGTGTTTGAAAGCTCCCATCTTGTGAGCACAGAGAGATAAAAGCTCACGCACAGCTCCGTTTCCTTTACCAATCCGTGTATCTTTCTACTTGTTCCGCCTTCCGTCACTCGTGAATGGCACCCCGAGTTACTTAAACTTCTTCACTTAAACGACCTGCTGCAGTGTACTCGCTTGCAGCGTACACTGGTTTGGGTTTCTGCATGGAGACGCGATCGCACGGTATTTTTAGTGCTAACATTTTTTCCAGCTTTTTAGCAGGCAACTTCAAACTGATCAAGTACTGTACATGTTGAAGAACATGTTCGGAAGATACATCAAATCGTCCGCAATAAACAAACGTGATCTTTAAGCCTCCAATAGTGACATCCTCGTTGACTTGGCTGTGACTGTTCAGTGTCTACTGCATGCATACAGACTACGCACAGGAATTGTGACAACACATCCCCACACCTTTGTTCGAGTCCAAAACGCACAGAGAATGTTTGTAATCTAACTCCTCCAACATAGACACGCACGAACGTCTTAGGCAGTGGTTCTTAACATTTTTTCTAACATGCTTCCCTTAAGTAATTGCCCTTTGTTTTGAGCCCCATTGGCATTACATAAGTAAATTACCGGAACACTTTCCTGTTCAAACACCCTCCATGCTGTAGAGCGCGTAAAGCCGTTAAGCCCTGGAAATTTTTGACGCCCCCTGGGGAGGCGTGCTCTTCCGAACCACTTTTCTAAGGAGAAAAGCAGCAATGACTCGACGGCCAGTAACAGGCGACCGTCAACTCCGTTCTCCTGCAACACTTTCCACTGGTTTTCCCAAAGAAGCCGGTGGTATGCTTTCTCGAAGTCAACCAAACAATCGTAAACATCATAGGCGTACGAGGCGGGGAGTCGGAGGGGACGGCTGCACCCCGGGATTGAAAAATATCAGGGCAAACTCTTTTTTCAGGGCAAGCGCTAGTTGCTCAAAAATCCTGAATGATAAAAAATACATTCAATACAGTGAAAAATTCAAGGGCAACTCTGTTTTTCAGGGCAAGGGCACTTTGCTCAAAAATCCTGAGTGATAAAACATACATATTCAGTACAATGAATTCAGGGCACCCTCGGTTTCTCAGGGCAAGCGCAAAGTTGCTCAAAAATCCTGAATGGTAAAAAATATATCCAATACAGTGAAAAATCCCAGGGCAACTCTGATTATCAGGGAAAGAGCAAGTTGCTCAAAAATCCTGAGTGATATTAAAATACATAGTCAGTGCAATGAATCCAGGGCACCCTCTGTTTTTCAGAGCAAGCGCAAAGTTGCTCAAAAATCCTGACTGGTAAAAAATATATTCAATAGAGTGAAAAGTTTCCGGGGAAACTCTGTTTTCAGGGCAAGCGCAAGTTGCTAAAAAATCCTGAATGATAAAAAATACATATTTAGTACAGTGAATTCAGGGCACCCTCTGTTGTTCAAGGCAAGCAGAAAGTTGTTCAAAAATTCTGAATGATAAAAAATATATTCAATACAGTGAAAATTTTCAGGGGAAACTCTGGTTTCAGGGCAAGTGCAAGTTGCTCAAAAATCGCGAACGGTGAAAATATTTTGAATGCAGTGTATATTCACTTGGGGGCAATCCGTGTAATTTAGGTTGGTGTAGTTTGTAATCTGGACCAAAGTCGTCATCGGTTATACTGACTTTGATCTGAACCAAGCCCTCGTTTTCTGTAAAAATCGAACAATCGAATGTCGGTAGCTCAACAGCTTAAAATAAGAATTCAGCATTTCTTTCTTTGTTCGTTTTCGAGTTTGCGCTGGCTAGAGGTGCAGGGTGTTAAGATGATAGATTTTTTGATTAACAGGTGTTTTGGAAGCGGGCAGCACGGACGTGCAGATTGCTTGGCTCATTTGAGTGCGCATCTTTAAGTGCCTTGCTCAAGCGCACAGCAACGATAACACACGCAGGTTTAGGGAGTCAAACTATACGATTCGGAACCGTCGCTTTGCGTCATCGAAGTCGCGTACATATTTGTATCAGTAAAAGCAATTACCGTAAAATGTCTTGTCTGGGAGAACACAAAACGCAAGGAACTTCAACCACTTGAGTTAACAAGTAAGGTAACTGCAGAATTTGCCAATAACGGCACCTCTAGGGGATTGCATAAAGAACGTTATTGCCGAATTGACTTTATAAGCGAATTGAAATGCATATAAAAGATGCCATCGCGACCAAACAAAACGTAACGTTATGGGCGAATCGACGTTACAGATGAAGCCGTTATAAACGAATTCAACTGTATAGAACAGATTTACATAAGGTTTTAGGCCCCATTCGGATTAGACAAAAAAGTTAGTTTCAGGGCAATTGTCTATTTTTAGGTCAAATTGTTATTTTCAGGGCAAATTTTTTCCGCCCCCCAAGTAAAATGCTTTCCCTTTCGCCTATGGTAAACATCGATCATTGCCATATTGCTAGGATTTCTCGAAAATTCGCTGGAGAATGAAAATTTAGTTTGTGTAGTGCTACAGTCCTGCAGACAAGACGGAAAGCGTATTAGGACGATTGGGAGTGTAGTGCCAGAAATCATGCAAATTTCCCGGGAATCCAACTTTTATTTTCCGCGAGCTGTCGTGGAGTTTTGTTAAACACACTTTCCACTATTGCAAATGTTTTGCATATGAGCTGCAGCATTAAAGTTGCTGTCTTTTTGAAGAAAAATGGTTAACATCTGAGATGTGATACACCAGCCGTCATGACGTCATGAAGCTCTTATCAACCCCGCTCATTTTTTCATTTCAAGCTGTTTTTTTTTTGCCAGCGACGACGCATGAAACACCCTGCAGTCTATTACGGTCAAACGTAGACAAAGGGCAAGGAGTGATCTAGAAAACCAACTCTTCTGCCACACAGAACGCAATAGCAGGCAACAGAAATAGAATGAAATATGTCACATGTCGTGGCAGCATTTAACGAGTAAAGCAGGGGTTCAAAATTTTATGCGAATTTTAACAGCGCGCAGAAATTTTAGCAGCGCGCGCATGTAAACTTTGCCATAACATTGCATCTAAAATTATGAACGAAGCACTGCTAAGTCGCGGCAAATCCCGTTCGCGCACTCCAAGTTTTAGCCGCATGGCGCGAATGCGCGACCGCATTTTTGTACCCCTGAGGTAAGACTGATTTTACTGGATTATGAATTCTCGAATTATGCATCATGATGACACCATCTTCGCAAAAATAAGAGCGGGTTTATCGGAACAATACCGAACGTTAGCTGAAGTTTGGTGCCAAAGCGCTACCATTACATTTTACAATACAACAAACGTATACGTCAACTAGTTTCGCAATCGCAGGCAAGCAATCGCTTGTCACTACATTTCTTTACTATAAACTGAGCTTGCACCCTATCCACGCAAAGGCAACTATACGCTACTAACGTAACAGTTTGTTCACGAACGCAAAAAGCAGTGTTCCGAAACTTTCAGTTACTTTGCACGACAACTAACAACTTTATGCCGAATAAAAAACTTGGACCAATGACATGCGAAAAGCTTTACGATCAATTGTTACCAAACTTGCGTCAACGACATGAAGGTCAAAGCAGATATCATACGATTTGTCATGTCCACCACTATGGAATTGCGTGGATTTGTGATCACACATCGCTAGAGGTGAAGGTCCACTTTTAAGTGAAGGTTCAGTGCCTGCATGACAGCGCTTTCACGTTTGCTGATGTTTGAAACATTCCAGCGTACGATCAGTCAATCGCACATATCTTTTAAATATTTCTTGTTTATAGAAGTTTTAGACCCACCGCGTGCTTCATGGAATTTTTTCTAGAACACTGCCCATACTCTCAACTATGGACTGCGGTGAATGTCACGGGCACAAGGTTAAACGCCAATTAAAGAAAATAAATGCCGGAACAAACACTCGGCAAGTAACGGTTCAAGTTTATTTTTAGCGAACAGGCCAGCAGCGAACTAATGAACCTGAGCTTGCGCAGCCATTTCCGATCACTTTGCCACTGAATTTTGATCTTATCAAAACCAGCATGTCTTCCACCCAGCTGACAAATAGGTCACTTGGCATGACCGCATGCAACAACGCAGCTACAGCGCGAACCGCCATTGTGATTCGTTGAGGGAGTACGCTTTGAGCAGAATGCCTCGAACTTGGGTTAATCTATCAAGTTGGAGGTAATGCGCTTTGAATCAAACGGCTCGACTTCCGAAAGTCAGTTAACAGGATTGCCAACATGCCTTCATATACGAAAGCCAGACCTAGTCCTCAAAAAGCCAAAATAAGTCAGATAGCAGTCATAAAGCATACACATATGAAACATGCATAACCAAATACAAAATAGATATAAAAACTCGTCAGAAACATCAATGTAATGCAATTCCAATATTCGGAAGAATTTTCTTCCTCCTTGATTACAGTGACGTACATCTATTTCTTATTCAATACATCGACCATTTTTAAGGCAACAGAAGAATCTTTGCAATATTCATTGCACCCTGCGTGGTCATAGACTCTCGTCAGAAGAGATCTGTAATGAATCTGCAGCTCAGACACTGCTTTGTCAGAGTCAAGCCTTTCCGACAGAAAAAGGCCAAATTTTGTCTGTTACTTTATTTTCAAAAAAATACAAGTGCGTTAAAAAAGCCAGAATTTCAAAATCTGGCTTCAAAAAGGCCACGTTGGCAACCCTGCCGAGTAATGAGACTTGTTGCGCTCATTAAGCCCAGCTGCAATCGCGGTGCTTAGAATTAAGTTTCCGCGGAAAATAAAACAATCTGACTCGAGCAGCGCGTGAAGCTTCCGGAACATTTGTGTAGGACCGGCCTTGTATTGAGTTTATTGCAAGCGCAGAGATGCAATAAACACTACACCTGATAAGGAGAGGCTATGTTTGCACTATCACGTTTCTTAACGGAACGTGGCTGACGATGTTGTTGGTCCCATTTTCCACGTGAAACTCCTGAAAAAATATTGTGGAAGTAAAATCTGCGGTATGCATGTAGCACTATAATTTTCTGCAAGTAGATTCTTTATCTGTAGCTGATACGCGTTTTAGTTGTTAGGAATTCAAAATGAAATAAAATACAATACCCAAATTCATGAAAAAACGTAAAGAACAATCTGAACTTCTATGCAGTTCAAGCGGGATATTCTTGATGCAATCGGAGGAATTGAACAGATAGGAGGTGACGGTGAAGCAAGTCCAGCAATAAAATATCTCGCAAGACAATCGTTTACTGTCGAAAATGGTGAGTGATATAGTTATGGATTGTATTTTCAAGTAACTACAATGAGGGTACTTCCATAAGCCTTTACGTGAGTAGCAGTGATTGTATTGTTGCATAGGTAGAGCTCCACGCCAATTCATGAATATTCTAAAATTGATCTTCTGGAAATACCAGTATCAAACGTATTAATCAGGCGAAGACTGGACAGTTTTCTACAAAAACGAACAACGTTATTTGGATCGCAAATCTTCTAAAATATTTTTCGTTGTTGTTTTGCTGATTCGATCATCTGCAACGATTTATCAGAAATGATACACTTGGTGCTCGTGTTTGCTTTTAATAAGTCCACAACTACAACAATTTCATGTTTGATAACTCACCACTTAACTCAGCACCCACACGCGGTTTCTAAAGGTTTGCGGGAAGACGCTCCGCTGGTGACGATCTTCATTACTGACGGTAGCAGAGACAACAAAGAAAGGTGGATTGATGCCGTTGAGGAGTTGCAGTTTTCTGGTGCTACGGTGTTTGCGGTAAGTCGCATAGTCATTGACCTCTCTTCCCGCCACTCTTGCTCGGTACAATAGAGACATACATGAATGAGAAAGAAATGAAACACTTCTTTCTTAATATTTTTGAGTTTGGCAAATAAACGAGCTGGGAACTGTTTTTTTCCTCATGGTGACAAAAAAGATTAGTTTAAATCAGTTTTGCAGCGTTGTAAAACATCCATTTGAGCTTAAGTTTTATGGCGTTATTCAGAGTTGACCTTCCTGAAAAAACGGTTGTGCTACTGCACTTGCTGACGTTTTACCGGCTTCTGTTACTGGCAAATAGGCCAATGTTGCTAGAATGGTCTTGGTGACAAACTAATACGCCACATGAGACGAATGAGACTTTGAAAGAAAAAAGCACTCATTTGTAGCAGAACACAATAGCCTCAGGCTTTGTTTTCGTTGCGATNTNGGCAACAACGTTTGATTTCATTTAAAAATATAACAAAAAATCGCGTTTGCCATGTTGTTTCCCATCCCTGTGAGATTCACTGCATAGTGTAGCAGCCACAATGCTGAGTCGCCCTGAGCCAACTAAATCGAGAGTCGAACCCCAAACCTCGGCCTAACAGCAATAGAATTTCCCAATTCGACTAGGCAGTGGTCCATTGCTGTTACGAATTCAACGTTATATGTGACGCAATCAAGTCGACACAATAGGCTAATCGCTAAGAGGACTTGATTCGGAGAATGGCAAGTGAGAGTAAAAACAGCAACGAAGTGTTATTTCGCAGAAGGCTGATGATTTGAGCAGTTCGGAAAGCGACATATTTTATTTTTTTAGCTTGTGTAACCCAATCCTATCGTGTAGCCACGCGACTAGGCTATAACGTTTTGCATAATTTGATGTTCTTCGTATGTTGACAAAAAGAGCATCCGTCATCATTTTTGCTTGACAATGGGCGAGATGGAAAGGTTAAGAACGATCAGTGAATGAAAGTTGTGCTAATCGTATAACGTTTTGCATATTTTGGGTGCTTATAGCTTTTGCATTTTATTTTTGCTTACTAAAGGTGTGTTGTGATCAAAATAACGTTGCTGAGACTCAGCATTTTTAGTTTAGCAGCACTTTAATCCTTGGTGTTGTTATCTCTCTTCACGGTATATGAAAGTTTGGTATGTATTTCATCCACGGTGGGGAGTCTCAAGAAGGCTAGTGGAGAAACTAAAATTAAGTGCGAAAATTAATCAGCTTAACTGTCGGTGACATCAAGAAACTGTACTGTAGAACGGACTAGCAGTAACAAAAAAAGCCAAAAAACAAGAAAATGCTTACTGTGTCGATGACATATCAAACAGTAAATATAACTCCCGAAAAACGCTTGTTGAGATTCATGCCTGTTGCCACGGGGGAACATTCGGGGCATTTACACCCCAAATTTTTGTGCCCCCCAAAGTTTGTTATGCCCAGAAAAGTTTGTTTTAAACCTACACTAAAAACAAAAATCTTGCTCACCTAAATTTGTATTTTGACCTCCAAATCTTGAAACCTGGCTATGGACCTGTAAAAACTTACAGTTAGCTTATTATTTTTATGTGGGTTTGCCATAAATTTTTTGATCTGAATCGCACGCAACAAAGCACTGTCTGCAGCACAGAAATGAAAATGCAGAGATTGCAGCAGAAGTAATGTTAAATAAATGTTTTTAACTCAAGGTGGTTAGTCTTTCGTTAACCTTGAAGAAAACAGCGTGAAGCGTTTCAAACATTCATTTAAAAAATTACTTTTCTGGTGTACTACAGTGGTGTACGCTGTTTTAATTGCGTTACATTCTTTATTACGTTGCCTCAAAAAAGCGAATGAAATGATGTGAACAGTTGTTGTCCATCGTGCTCTTTAGCTTTCCACCTGTCATCTGTCAGTAATGAACCTCAAGCAGGTCTAATCAAAAACACTTCATTCTCGTATCAAAATTGCAACTCTGCTCATTTTGATAGGGAAATTCGGAGTTGCAGCCATTTTAAAAATGCGCCAAATGAATGTGTGTAGAAAAAAAATACATTGCATCAAATTTCACATTGTTTCCGCACTAAATTTCTTTACACAATCTTGTTTTTAATGTCCTCCAACAGGTTGGAATAGGTAATGGAGTGACCCACGGGAAGCTCCGCACGATAGCTTCTCTACCTGCTTATCAACACATTTACACTATTCCAACATTCAGCAGACTTCCTGGAGTTAGGAGCCATGTAATTCAGAACATTTGTCGCCATCTGAATCCCAGTAAGTATCTGTGGATATTATTTTGAAGTATCCGTGTTTCAATCGCTGTTCGAGTGTGCAGACTCACAAATGCGATGAAAAGGCTGGTTGCCATGGTCGACATGTTGCTGGTTGCCATGGTCGACATGTTGCAAAACGTGGCTGGTGCCTGAACAAAGATTTACGCAGGGCTCCCACAATTGTTGACTAGAAATTCCCTAATAGTTTTCCTAAAATTCCCCAAATTTCACAGGAATTCCCTAAATTTTGCACTGAGCACCACATTGCTTTAATCTCTTTTTAGCACTTTTTCAGTAGCTTTTTACAGTTTTAGAAAGCAGCATAGCGTGTTATATTTGCACATTTGCTGATGTATGATAACTTCGGAGTTTAATTCGTGGCTGTTAAAATCTGACTGTTAACGCAAAAACTGCTGTTAAGCTCCCACATATTTACATTTTGCTTAAATTTGCTTAAACTGCTTTGGCCCACCATGGCCTATGAGAGGAGAATACAAGAGGTACATCATATCCGGGCCCGGTAGGTACTGAGGCCTGGGAGGATGAAAGCACACATGCTAATTTTTCTGTAATCAAGCCCAAAATTGTTGCTAGTGTAAGGCAGTTGCCAGTATAACAATTAATTTATTTATAAATATTAGTATGATAACGGTTTTATCTATATTGAGATTACTATACAAACAAGCTATACAAGTTTCTACGAGGGCTCCAAAAGTTAGGGGGACCTGGTATCGATTTTTGTACACCCTAGTAAAATTTCTCTCAGAGGCCCTGCGGCCCACTCCTACCTTACGAAATTTCTTCGATGGTCAATAGTTCCGGACAAATAGGCTAAGCACAATATCCCTGTCTGGAGACTAAGAAAGAGAACCTTAGTTAATAGTTGATCCTTAGAACATCGACAGTTAGTATCCTTACCGCACCAGTTGAGCAAAAATGTTAATTCATGAAAGAAGAGATTGGTTAGTCTTGTTTAGCACTAGCTTTTTCTGTCCAAATTTGGCATGTTAATTGTACAAGGTTTTGTTATGGTCCTCATTGTCAAAAATGAAAATACAGGTGTGAGAATTTAGGAGCTGTTTGCAGTTAAGATGTACATACCAAGCAGTTTTACTAGGTTGCAAAATGCCAATATCAAGCCAGGCAACTTAAATTTGTCAGGCCTTGATCACCTCCTGAGATCCATAGTTGAATATGGCGATAATATCACGAGGATCTTTCCAAATCTTCGAATTTCGTTGCAAATAGTGCTGACGATGACAGACTCTATTTCAAGGTGCAAGTGACTTTTGATTAAAGTGAAACTGATCTTATTATACCTTTGATCTTCTAAGAACCAAGGGCAGATTACGTGATCTAGCTTTGATTAGTATAGAAAGTGAAAAAAACACAGAAAGTTGACTTTGCTCAATCACAGATGAATTTTCTTCGATGAAGGCATGGAAGTGTTGCTTTGATTAACATGTTGTGTTATTTAAATACGAGAAGGCTTAATATATTGATGTTTTGACGGAATTGTTTTCTTCCGACACACATAATACATCAATTGCATTAAGTAATTTATTGTACCATCCAAATTAAATGTGTTTTCATCTTTTAAAAAGTTGTCGTTTGCAGTTGCAACATTTTGGTGATTCTTTTGCAAATTTGGTCAGAGAGTAATATGTATAATTACGATAACGTTATTATTTGAATGTTTTGATAATCTTATATAGTAAAGATAAATGAGTATAGAATACAGTATGATCCTTGCGGATAAGTTCCGAAGCACAACAACTGCAAAACAGCCGAATCTGCTCACGAAGTATTTTGCAGTGAAATCGATTGCATGTCAAGCACCTGTAATTATAAACAAAAACTTACAGGTGAAATGCTGAAAGCTAAAGAAATGTGCTAAACTTTGCACTGCACCTTACGGATAATTTATAATTTTATTTGCTGAAAACCTTGAAAGCAAAAAATGTATTATTTTCTGTTTTAAAACATTTATGTTCTTCATAGTTTATCTTGTGATTTAGTAAAGGTTATGCATAAATTTAATATTTGAAATATTGAAAAAGTCGTACAACCAAACTTGCCATGGGCGCAATTTTGCACAGATATGCCACTGCATGTTAGAAGAACAGTGTCTGCAAATTATGAAATAGGTTTGTTACTGAATTTGTCTGAAACAATGATCATATTAAACTACGTTTTCCAACACATACCAACACCTACAGTCATGGGCGTCCGCAGGAATTTTTCCAGGGGGAGGCAACGTCGACATTTTGCTTATCTATTTCAGTTTGTTAGCGATGCAACGCAAATGGACGTGCAAAAAAATGTCCAATGTTACGGCAACAGTTACATACAGTGTTTGTCCTATAAGAACATTTCACACTGAAAAAATGTTTGTTTCAGTGAGAATGGATATATTAACACTGAGTTAGCAGAGTTCTAAACGAATTACAAGCTTTGTGAATAGAATATGCAGAAAATCTTATCAAAAAATGCATATTTAATTCAAATAGCTTATCCTTGTTTTCGTCTTTTTCCAATGTTTTGGAAGGTTGCAAGTGCGCGAAAATGAGATTTCACTGTGCAAATGGTCTTGTGGTACTGCGCAGTTTTGCACTTTAGAGGCAGGTGCGGGTCCAGCTAGTAACGTTATGGTGGGATACTTCAGTGGTAGTCAGTTTTATAACGGCTTCGCTACTGCAGGAAAAGATGATGTATACTTCATTACACTGCTGTGGCAAAACAATGGACGACATAATGGCCTTATCAGCCAACAATAAGACAATTCGAACGTGATGAAAGCCTTATTCGGAATTGGTTTTGATATGTTATTTTCTGATTTGTACAAAACCATGGTGAATAAAGTTACTTTCTTAGATTTTAGGGTGGGCGATCGCCCCTCCCCCTGAATCCGCTTCTGTTTAGAGTGAGCATTGGTTCCAAAAATGCACTTTTTTGGCAGCAATACTTCTTTTTCACGCATGCTTCTTTCAGGCACGTAACCAGATTGGGCCACCAACGGGTGCGAAGGGTTTTCTGATAGGGGCAAAAATTTTTTGAACTATGTCCAATAGTTTTTAATTTTGTCCAACACGTTTTTACAGGGGAGACGAAAAATTTTCCAAGGGGGTTTCTCCCCCCTTGCGCACCTGGTAACGGTTCTGGCTTCTTTACACATAGTATAAACCAGGGGGGGCGACCTTGTTCAATGGAAGAGTTATTTGCAGAAAACCAAAAACATCGACTAGTCGGAAAATCAGTTTGTAGTGTCAATACAAACACTGTAAAGAAAGCAAGTTTTACATTAAATGATGTATAGTCATTGTCAATATTAAATTTTTTATTGATTTTCTAGTCCCCGAAAATCTGGACAGTACGTTGCTAGATGTGCAAATTATTTCTCCCAAGTGTTCATTTTCATTGTTGCACAATGGTTTGATTTTACGAACTTCATTACAGAGAAACAAAATTCACAGCAATATGTCGTGCTGTATACAAAAATACGTTGTACACTGGTCTTTTATATTCTGGTTATTTACTTTCTGGCAGGAGCGTAACGAGGGGGACAAAGGGGGCACAATTCTCCGGTCGCCGAATCACTGTGGGGGGCGCCGAATGACTGCGGAGGGCGCCGCAAAGTCCCAACAATATCACAAGTACTTTATTCAAGATAGTACATCTGCTTTCGAAAGATCTCAGGTTCAAACGTGGGGGTGCCAAACTTGCTGCTTGCCCCGGGCTCCACTTAACCTCGTTACGCCCCTACTTTCTGGAACCTGTTGCCAGAAATTAACTGTAGAGTGGCATTGATAAAAGTTTTTTAGAGCCAGATTTTTTTGCATTTCGGCCAGTTTAATTTCTGCAGCAGTCAAGTGTGCGACAAACGGTTGGTGATACAACCGGACAGCCATCATAGACTACATTAACACTGAATGAATTTACAAGGAACGCAAAGCATGGTTTTAACTCTTGGAAATGCTCAAATCTGGCTTGGAACTCCTCCAATAGTCTTGAAATTTATTTTAGTATTTTTCCACTTCGTGGTCTGCAATCGCCTCTTCGCGAAAAGCATTCGTTCTCATTCTGCCATTGGAAGAATGACAGAATGCTTTTTACAATACGTGTCTTTGAAAAATTTTAATTCTCCTCTGGGAACTTAAGGAGCCTAACTAAAGCTTTAGCCTTTACGTTCACTGCCGTTGTTATCAAATCGCGCAGACTCCCTGGTGACTAACTTCACGAACTTGTGTAAACACTTTGATAAATGAAACAAACGTTAAATATGGGGTAACAACTCTCTTTCAATTTGAAAAATTGCTATTTATGTAGAAGAGCCACACAAAATATGTCGGCGAGCCGCGGTTCGCCCACCATTGGTGTAAAACTACTTGTCTTTCCGCTACCACCAGTCACTGCCTCGCAGCATTACCTGCCAAGACGTCTGCATTCAATATGCGGCAAAATGCCTACCTCGTAACTTGAAGTGCATCTTCGAAGATTTGTTGCCACGTTATTGTTGTGCAACAACAAAGACCAATAGTAGAACAATTCACTCCAGCGTTTCGCAACCTGTCTCTACAGGCAGAGAACCGAATTTAGTGAACTGCAAGCTCATCACTGCATGATAGGCTACCAGAAGAGTGAACCTGACTCTTTTGTAGTGCAAGTGTCATATCGGCAAACAACCTGTTATTGCAAGAATTAACCCAACTGATCAGAATTAAAATGCTGATTTCACGTTTTCTAGAAATTTCTGCTTCTTTAGTTCCAATTTCCAGCGGACGCCCATGCCTACAGTTCATACCACAATAAAATATAATTTTTACAAAGGTGAAGCACTATTAAGCTCTACCTTTTTTTCAAACATGATTAGGGGCTACTTTTGACGCACAGTTTACTGATGGTAACAATGTATAGGTAGCGCTTTAGATTTCTAATCAGGAAACATACTACTTTAATGAAATTGTGTGCTAGCCTAGGTCCATTGATTGTCTGGGATTGACAGTAAATCACAACCTGATTTTCACATCAGATGGAAACGTGTGACCACAAATTTTAAATTTTATCCCAAAAAATGCAATTTCCCAAAAAAATCCCTAGATTTATCAAATCCCCAGATTTTCCCCAAAGGTTTTTGAAATTCCCAATCTAGAGACAAATTCCGCAAAAGTGGAAACCCTGGACTTACGTCTGGAAGAAACAACAGGGATAGGAGGGCCTACCGAATAAAGTAGGAGGCCCTGGTGAACAAGGATGTAAGAAAAACCTTTGCCGAGAGCGTACTGCAATTATTCTGAGAGCTTCCGGAATGCACAGTGGACGCAGATGAAACTTGGCGGCTCTTCAAATGGCTGTCATTTCATTAACTGCTCGTTTTTGTGTGCGGAAGCGACTTGGTATGGTGAATAATGGGAAAAACGATCCCTCTGTGTGATACCAGGAGGTGAAAGATGCTACTCGAGAAAGGAAATTGGCTTAAGACTCTGATTTAGAACGAAGGTGCATTTTCTTTGCATTCGCGACGCGCTGATACGCGAAACACCACAGTCCACTTGGTAAAACAGTCAAAAAGGCGAACGAGATTCCAATTACTGCAAGCCAACAAGTGTTCTTGCAAACGATCCGGCGTCTCCGATACATCAAACACCAAAATTAATGCGTACGTCCTGGGCAGATGGAGGGAGATTTAAAAGATTGTTTAAACCCAGTCGCTCTCATACCATCAGACACAGGAGGTCCACTCAGGAAAGGAAAATACCGTCACTACGACCGAATTCTTTCTGCAAAACACTGAAGGCTGGGAAGGCTCCATGTTGTGTTGAAATCCGACCTCAAATGTTCAAAGTGTTGCATTCCTGCTCAGAAGCTTGTGTCCGTGCCGGAGGATTTAGATCACAACAGTTCGCCGTGCGTGCTGGTCACTGACAAGGGTGGGTGATGTCATTACTCCTGTTCAAATCTACATAAATTGGATAGATAGTCACAGCCTAGTCGACGAGGGTGTCACTGTTGGTTGGAAGCTGAAAGATCAACCGTTTGGTTTATGCAGACGACTTGTTGCTGATTGTGCCGTATGAACAGGTCCTTCAACATGCACTTGAACGGTTTGAAGCTACCTGCTGTGAATATTGGCACAAAATTGACCGAGGTATTATGACTCTTCAGAATCTCGAGTCGCTGTATGCTATAAATAGCAGCAAGCCACTGCAGCAGGTCGAGACGTTCAAGTACGTGGTTGTGGTATTAACGAGTGAAAGAAGACGAAACAAGGGATTTATACGCGGATTGGCTAAGCAAACATGCGTGATGTTTATCATTCCGTGGTCACAAAATTGGAGCTTTCAAACGTAGCGTCCAGTTTTTAAATCGATCTTTGTTCCAATCCTCACCTGTGGTCATGAGCTTTGGGTGATGAGATGACCGAAAGAGTGCTATACGCACAAGCGACAAATAGGGATTTTTGCGAAGCGTTCACAGTGCGACTCTTAGCGAGAAAGTGCGCAACTGTGAAATTCGTAAAGCTCTTTTAATGTCAAGCCACTTCTCTCCTGTATAGAGATACCTCTGCTGCAGTCTTTCGGTCACGTGACGAGAATGGCCCATGGAAGCTTGGCGAGGTGAATCCTATTGTCTACACCCACGGAAATCCAACCCAAGGGCCAGGTAGCGTGATTACATCTATGACCTGGCTTGATCCTGTCTTAGTGTGGAGCCAAGCAGAACAGTCATAGGTTGCTACGAACCGTGAGGTATTTCAAGACCTAAGTTTGTTGCCCCTGCAACCCTCCCGAGAAGGAAAGCGAGTGTGAAATAGGTGTGAGATTTTTTTTCAGCAGAGAATATTTGATTGTTACAAACATGCAGACGCAGTTTGCCCTAACTTAGTTCGTTACATCCCATTAAATTTATTCTCTTTAAAGTCTTTCAATTTTCTTCTTGAACACGTATTCATCTAGTACAAGCCCAGTACTTCAAATGTTAACACCTTGCCACCATACATATATCTTCCTGTGATTCGCCAAAAAGTATGTAGACTACTTTTAGTGCTTGCAGAAAAGCTTGAAAAGTGATTTAGTAAGATCATTTAAAAAAAAATTTTCAAACAACGACACTTTAATCTAACTTCTAATAATTTGAAAATGATGCCTTTGCTGCCTAGTTTTTCAGGAAATTGCCGAAGTTGCCAGCAATGATATCTGAAAAGTTTTTAAAATGTATAAGCAAAAACCAATGATTTGACTGAAACTATGTGGGGCGTATTACAAATAGCTATTTTCATCGTCAAAGAAATTCAGTGAGTGGATTTTGCCTTGCTGATAACATGAGGCAACACGTTGAAGTTTACTCTACAATTACAAACGTTTGATGAAATTCTAGGTTTGGAGTTTTCATGTTTTGCTCAAGACGTCGTAATTAAGGTATTTTATTTGTCTGCGCTATACCGGATACGGGCTTCAAAGTCTTTCACGGCTGCATTGATATGCAGCCTGGTTATTTTTCGTTCTGTAATGAGGACGCACTTTTTAAATGCGAATAATGTGGTATTGCAATGTGTGTTGCGTAGGACCGAACGCCGATGAACCATTGTATACCCCGACATGGTTAAACAATAACTAGGTTTGGCAGCATCAGATAAAGATTTGACAAATTGGGGTATGCTGCTGATATAACGGGCGCTTACATGTTATGGTTCAAAGAACTTTGACAAGCAAGCTTTACTGGGATTGGGAAATAACACGCAAAGTCAACACCTGGCTTTGTTTGGCTTTATTGGTGAATCTGAAACTGCTATTCTGCTAAATTCGAAACTTTTAGCATAACTCTCTTCTGTCAAAACGAACCACAGCTGACGACTTTCGAGTGTACTTTCAAGTAATTTTCATTAACACCTCTACCTGCAGGCATAACCTTGGGTTTCAAACCCGAGGCTTTTAAAGCAGACCGTCCTGAGCAGACCGTTCAACTTTCTACACTAAACACCCAGATGAGACAAGAAGCATTTGCATTATAGTCTTGCGAGCCAGTCCATGATTTAAGCTATGTGCCAGTTTGTTTTTAACTACTTTTAAAGCTTGTCACAATTTACAAGAGTATTTATGTGAGTTTTGACTACTCTTTACGGAAGAGTTTAGAAGTGGGTCGCAGCATCTTTCATAGGGTCTAGGGATCAGTAGGTCAACCTTCTGAAAAGAACCTATATCGACTAGTTTCATTTTTGACCGGGGTGGGTCAAGGCGCTATTTGTCTGCATTCAGAAAAGCACATGCAGCCACTGATACAAGTATTCCTATTTAAGTAAAGTCTGTCCGCAATTTGCTAAATATAGTTAATACAATCTGAGTCTTGAAACGGTTGAAATGTGAAAATCGAGTCTGTTTGGTGGAACATGCTATGAAGAAAGATCTTGATTTTTCTTTTCGAATTAAAATATGACAAAACATGAAATTGATTAAAACTTATGTTTGCTTTTTATCATTTCATTTTCAAGAATGCCCTTCCCTGGCTCTCGATCTCCAGTTTCTGATTCATGCTTCGGTTCCATCTTCCCCCGGTGATAACGACGGTGTATTGGATGTCAAAAAGTACGACGTTTTCTTCACCAACGCTTTGATAAAGACGTGGCTGAAAAGGATGGCTGACAGTTTCTTCATAGGCCGACACTACACGCAAGTCGCGGTTACTATATGTGGCGAGAGTCAACGAGAGGAAATCAGTTTTGACAAGTTACTAAGTAAAGGTAAGATTTGAGTAAATATTTTTTCAGAAAATTTCCAAAGCACTTCCGGTCAAGGATTAGAGTCACGGTGTTGCCCAGTCATGTGTAGACCACACTTCGCACCCCTCAAAGACCCAAGGAATGGTGTGGCCAATGCGTAGGGTCAAGATTTACCTGTAGGGTTCTAAGAGGGGAGAAATATTCCCCAGTTGCCTATCGGTTACCCACACCTGGACGGATTATCTTACCTGGCTGAAAATCTCAGTTTGCTCTTTCAAAGATAATATTTGAGACATAACTTTAGCAATTCCAGGGGTCATCGCTTCGGGTCAGAATAGACTTAGGATTAAAAATGTCTAAAAGGCATTTCAGTTTCATTAAAACTTCAGAACTCGGGAAATGCAGCCCAACCACCGGTTGCAGTTTATCGTCATGCTCAGGATCAATGGTAATCGATTCATTTGGCACACAGCTCCATACGGAAATATGAATTCTGTTGTCGCATCCTATTTGATATTTACGCCATGTCTTTTACACCTCTCTAACTAATTTTATAAGCAAGTGCTTCAAATAGCATCTAGCTTTACTCTTGCATCCGACACGGCTTACTCGCACAATCCCTTAGGGCGTAAGTAATCGTGAAGCACTGATTCAGCCTGAGCTGTAAGAAGAAAATAAGGAATACAGCACGCCATCCAGCATGGGGGCTGTAAACTTTCAATGTTAAATCTGGCATCAAGTAAGGTATAATCATGGGCACATGTCCTGACATAGGTGTCGGAAGAATTTTGTCCAGGGAAGGGTACTAGGGGATTTTTCCAAATTTTTTTCAGTGGGGGGGCAAAAGTGGTGAAATCTCTTTTTCCCACTCAAAACTAAAAAACAACCTTTTTTGCTGAAAATTTCAAAATCCAGGAGCGGCCTTGGCCCCCCTGCCCCTCCTTCCGACGCCCATGTGTGCTGATTGCATTTTTTCTAACAATCAACGCCCATACTGCGCATTGATCCAATGTGAAACACAAACGTAATAAACTTGAACCACGGAAATTCGCAAGAAGCGAATGCTGAACAGGAATGCTCTACATTTTTTCTGATATGCGTTGAAAATTTGCAACAGTTGAAGTAAACTCTCACCAAAAGCTTTATTTTTCCATAGAAAACCTTTTGCTTTAGATTCAAACAATATACTGTACAGTATTTTCTTTATATCACGCAGAACAAACGTTTTATTATAGCGTATAGCACTTTGCCGTGCAGCTGAAAACACTGGAAAGTTCGGTAGAAACCCTTTCTCTTTTTAGTCGTTCATTCCCAAACATTCACGTTGAACTGAGAAGTTTAAGAAGTCGACAAAAGCGCTTAAGATTAAAACGTATGCAGAAACGTTCAATTCTTGTGGTCCGTTGTGGGGACCTCTAAGAGAGAAAATGGCGAAAGTTGTTTTCAGATAGAGCATGGTTGCCCATCACTGCTTTATGGGTTTCATGTTTTCAGTATGGAAAAATAACAATACGCCTTGTTCGCTCAATGTGAGCAATTATTTGAAATCGGAAGATAGTTCGATGAACGCAAGAGCTTTTCTCTCACTGCGGTCAACAATCAGCTGCTAGCAGTGTAAACAATGCATCGAATATGGTGTGTTTGTAGAACAGCTCATTCTGAATATATAGCCTTTCGTATTCTATGAATAACTAGAAATTTTAAACCCACAGGGTATTAGTAATACTGTTTAAAAAAAATCAGATCAGCAAATAACAACGTTTGTATTTATTTATTGAAATACACTATCTTACAGTGTTACCTTATAATGTATGATTGTGTTAATGCGTTTACAAATATATACGTCACTACAGTTGTTACATTTATAAATTGTTGCGCTACTGACGTATTCGCTATAGGAGACCGTATACGTTGAGAGACTGAGGGATTTGAGTCGGATTTCTAGCAACTTGGACATTACTGCTGTGTTGTACTTCGAAGTCTCAAAGGTTGATACACAAATTTTTACTTTTGTAGAGTAGCATCCCGCTATCAGTTCTAATTGGGTCACGCAATTGCTAGCACCGGCCCTGTGTGGCTGTAAAATAAGTTAACTATACGTTTTTTCGTAATTTTTGAGGAACTTTTCTTGAAGATTTACCTTGTTGGAGCACTTCATGAAATGTTGCTCACCTTTTTAAATCGTTGCAGCCGCCAGAGGCGTGCACTCATCGGCTCAGCTGAGGAGGCGTTAATTCACAGCGGTATGCAAATAGTTTACCTACAAACTATCTCTTATGCTTTATCTATCCCTTAGAAAGATGTATTTTTATGAAGACAGTATTTTTTATGAAGACACAATTCCAAAATTACAGATTTCGCGGCATGTAATACGCTTTTTTCACGATGTAGCAGCAAAAAATATTTGAATGAAGTTTGGTGAAAAAGAGCATTTTTCCAAAATATTTGAGCAGTAGAAGTTTTAACATTTTGATTGTTTTTTTCCGCTATTAATGCAGCCACTGAGACCAAACGCATGAAGTTCGTGCTTGCTGTTAATATTTTAATCATTCTGTGTATCCAACGTCACACTGTTGTGCCTCAAAAATTTAGATATAAAACATCAAAGAATTTGGATTGTTTTGGGTGTTAGTACAATTTTTACAAAAATCTTTGTGATTTCATGTTAATATTTTTGCAAAACGTGAAACTTGTTAAAGAACAGGTATAGAATCTTTGGTACACGAAAAGCGGAAGTGCTAAATAGCCTTATAATAAATACTACGGCCAAAGCAAACGATACAACTGACATCTTGCAAACGTTTCGATAA
>JGI24158J21664_10000331_pt1 | contig 40469 bp, 16 predicted proteins | sample Ectturendosymbi3_FD_21664 | JGI IMG/M metagenome (IMG submission 21664) | reverse complement strand
GGCTCCACCGAAAATCTGTAGCCTTGGCTACAGTGCAGGCTAGTTAATCTTGCCTTTACCCGTATTTTACTCATGAAAACCAACATGAAGAACGTCTCAACAAAAGCCCTGTCTCAACGAAAGTTCCTCCGCCCTCCGAACTGCCTGAAAAATCTGCGGTCCCTAACATCAACAACAGTAAATGGCTTGAGAACCTTGTGGATTTGGTTTGAACTGCTGCTTACACGCAAAAAGAAGACTGTCCTCCCGCAATCTCAAAACGGCTTCAGACGTTCTGTGTGATAAATCAAACGTAACAATAATCCATTCTCAACGCCATAAAAAGAGAATCCACATTGTGATTCATCTCAACCCTTTGCGCCGCACCGTATTTCACATATTTTCTGAGGTACGCTCATTCTTCTGCAGAATGTTTTGTTTATAACGACATGGCAGAAAAGCTTGAGTTGAACAAAAACAAATAGCCTATATATTAGTGTACTTGAAACTCTAACCGGAACGCCGTACCGGCAACGATTCTTTTTCCGCGGCGGCGTTCCGGGCCGTTCCGGCTTACTTTCACCTCTGGTAAAGATGAACATAGCACAGTAAACAATTAAAATGGGTTTGTCCTGGCCTCCTTCATAACAAAATCATCTAGGAATTCACTACAAGTTGTTTGCCTAAGTTTGTCACGTTAAACGCACCGAATGCTTAGTGTGGAACCTCTCGTGGAATATTGCGACGGTTTACTTCAATTTTAATTCAGTGAAACTTGGAAAAGAATTTTCTCATGAGCAGTTAGTGACAAACAAGCTAATAAATAAGGGCCCGCGTGGTTGAATGAGCTAAAACCACTAATCTAAGGCATCAGACTCAAACGCGCTTTTGTGATTTTCTTGCTGTTTCCCTGTTTTGTGTCTCTTTGGGGAAGAGTTCCGCAGTTGCCAGTTGGCAAAGTGACATTTGCTTGCTGTTCAAGCTCATCAAGACCTCTGATTTGCTTAGCATGGGAGAAGTACAAACTCGCGCAAGTAGGCTACTCAATAGCAATATGATTTTTGAATACCTTTGTAAAAGAACATATGCAAGGAAAATATCACATCTAAAAATACCAATCGAGCTTTACCCATGAAAACGGTGACAAAACGTCTGTATTGGTCAGAAGAAACAACTATATTTTTATTGTAGGGTACTGCTGCTGGCCCTACATATAGCTCTTTCTCTGCAGTACAACCTTAAGCTGTGATCAGGTGCAGTGGCCTAACTAGAGGTTTGGGCCAGGGGCGAAATTTAACTGCAGGGAGCCCACTAGCAAACACTCATAAAAAAGTTTAGAATAGTGAATCCGGATGTTGGCGGCTATATTAAAACCCGAAATCACTGGAAAACACACCGCAAAGCGCAAAAAAACAAGAACCTAATGAAAACCAAAAGAACAATAAATACCAAAATACAAGCTAGATGGGGACCCGGTTTTTACACTTGTCTTGCCAGTGGGGGTGGTTTCCACCCCTGACCCCCCGTCAGTTACGCCACTGATCAGGCGCATTTCTAACACAAACAGCCACAAGTTCTTTCGCTTGATTCACGCCTAACAATCGGTACAATTCAGCAAACGCAGGACGCAGTCAGCGTACTTTGAGCATGTCCACACAATAGTTGGCATGCGGCTTGACCAACCGTCATACTGAGATTCATGAAAACTCGTTGGAAGACTGGCGTTATCACCACAAAATCTGATTAGTTGAATAAAACTAAATTCCACGAATAATCAGGACATACATTTTTGACGAATATTTATCGTAATAGTCGCACACCGGCAATTGACTCTATGCGCACCAGATCGTTGGAGGCCCCCTTGGACCTTGAGGCCCTAGGCTCAAGCGTACATAGCCTATTAGTAAATCCGGCCCTGACCTCACCCATTTGAGAGGCGCAAGATTGTCAACCAACACTCACTGCAAATGTTGTTGCACGTTACAAGTATAATTATGTCAATAATCATGCTTACGTTTTGCTACAAAGTAGTACACGTTTAGAACCAGGGCGTATTTAAAAGCGGTCAGGACAACCATGGTTAAAACTGAACAACAGATAAGTTACTAAAGTGTATTAGGGATATTAATGCTTACTATTAGATTAATCTTAAGTCAAGAATCCTATTTGATGTTTGAATCGACGTTTTCTGAAATTCTTAATTTTTTATGCTGTTTACATTTAAAAATTTCATAGATGATACAGTTTGCTGCAAGCATTTTTGATATTTACGCAATCTGTCAACTTCACCATTTTGTGTAAGTGATTTTGATTTTAAATTTTAACAGCATGTGCAGAAAAAAACTCAAATTTGTGTTCATGCGTACAAACAACTGAGCGTTTATGTTGTTTATACGTTTATCTTTTCAGATGTTGAAATGGCATTCACTTAAATAGAAAAGGCGCTTTGTGTTAGATATTCCAACACAGTCAACCAGACTGTACAGTGTACATTTATTATAGAATTTCCATAAAAAGTACCAGCTGTTGTGCAGATTCAGAAATGACACAAAAAATTCAAAGAGGAGAGTTGTGTAGGGCCAAAGGATTTGGACGACCAGCACCAGTGTCCGTATACGTTTGAGCTTCAATCTAATTTATATGAATAAATTTTGAAAACACGTAAATTCGTTTATGAATCAACTTACATTTGAATTCCCAAATTTAATATTTATGAAGAAACCTTGCTCTACTAAACATTTCGCCTGTTTAATTTCGTACGTCTAGAGATCGTAGTTACTTAGAAATGTAACAAATTTTTGGAACACTGTGTATATCGGAGTCAGCACGCCAATTACAGCAGTCGGTTGTGCTGTTGATTTTAATGGAAATATGTTTGGGAAATACAGAACATAGCATTTCGATGCAAACCGTATGCTTGCACAGAAAAAGTCAAAGCTTAGTTTTCAGGTGATAACAGCTTTGTTCATGGAGATATGTAAGACAATGTGCGATTCTGCCATAACTTCAGAATAATTTAAATTCTTGGTCATCTTTCTTATGCATCAAAACAGCCCACTCGAAGGCGGTAGGTAATGGTTGTTGTCATTTTCACGAGCGTAGACAGTATGTCAATGCGCGTATACAGTTGGTAAACAAAACGATTGCTGAAGCAAGGGTATCATGCCAGTACATTTCCTCAAAAAATGTTATATCTCTGAATGCCTAAATTTTCCAGCCCAAGAAAAGAACCGAATTTTTACGAAACTGAGACAAAAACAAGAAACGCCACTCACGCATTGACCTAGTGGAGCTGAAAAAGGGAGGGTCAATCCGAGGTAACTCCCCTCCTAACGATCACGGCACCCCTTGACGTGGTGCTACTTTTCATTATTTCCGAAGGCCCGTTTTCTTGACTTTTGAGATGTAACTTGCGAACGGGCAATGTTTGCACATTTTCAGCCCAAAGGAATAAAAACAGGGCCATATAGGCATGGGCGTCGGAATAATTTTTTCCGGGGGGGCATTAGGGGATTTTTCCAAAATTTTTTCTAGGGGGGCCTAGAGTGGTGAAATGTGTTTTTTTACCCTCGAAACTAAGAAAACAACCCTTTTTACTAAAATTTTCAAAATCCAGAGGGGCAAGTCCTCCCCTGCTGGCCCCTTCCGACGCCCATGCATGTAGGGTAATGCTGAATTTTCATGGTAATAATCTGCTTCGGTAAGTATGAAACACCTTTTTCCTCTTCACATTTCTGATGAAAAATGATGTAAAGTATTGTGCTTCGCTAGTAATGAATGTAATGGTTTTGTCTGGAGATTAATTACGTAATAGTGAAAATACAACAGTGTTAAAAAAACGTTCATTATGAATAATGTATTTTTCTTGTGGGCAGCACTCGGACAAGCATGTTGCAGAAGACAAAGCAAAACGGGTTTCTCCGCCTATGGCGTGAATTAAAGCAATTACAATTACTCGATTTGAAAAGATTTTGCCATTATAATTAAGTAAAGATTACTTTATCAAACTGTAATTAATTACATTCTGCTACAATTGACTCCACCACTTAGACCGAGGTTTCCAGCAACAGCACAAAAACCACATTTCTTTTACAAAAACTATTAAATGTTGTTGCCAAAAGATGCGAAACTAAGTTTCCCTTTTTCCGATCTTTAAGAACGCACGTGATTACAGTCCAACCTGCAAAAGATATAAATATTTGCTGCAATTGTTTAGATGTGAATAACTTGGCCTACATCTTTTGTCTGTTTAAAAAGCGTTACTGTGTTGCAGAATAGCATGCCATGTTAACAGGTCGTGAGTATCTTTGCATGAAAACAGTCACGCCCGTATCCACTAAAGCGTCCACTTGAGTTGTACTTGGAGGCAGGTGCATCGATGCAACATAATCAAGTTTCACAGCACCAGTAGCTGCAATGCACCAGCGAAATTGTTTGCTGAGTGCACTGTCTTGTCGAGTGTTATGTTTTGCGGTAAACTACGCTCTTATCTCGCTGAACAACTGTGAGGGTTTCGTACAGCATTAAAGAACTTGGCCTATACTTCCTGTCTTGTGCTTGATACGTCCAGTGATCCAGGTGATTTTAAGCTTCATACGCCGCGTGAATAAATGTTTAACGTTGCGTTTCATTAGCCAAAGAGAAGCACTAAACATTTAAAAAAAGTTTCTGAAGTTTGAATCCAACAGCACTTCTGCTGAATGAATTACTCGGTCAAAAATGCGTAACTCGAGCAAGGGTAGAGTGTAAAACAGAGTTTTGCTGTCAGACGGTTGCTCTACTGCTTGCATGAATCAAAAAAATAACACATTCTTTTTCATGCTTGCATCAGTTTCTATAAGTTAATGCGCGTTTCAAATGCTGTGAGATCATTCTTGTAAATGATGTAAAACGGGAGGTACTTTCAAGGCAGTATCATTTTGGTCCAAAATATTGCACGAATTTTTCAGCTTCCAATCTCTTCCACAAAAAGTGCCTCACAACTAAGTTTGCAGTTTACACATTCTTGCAACATCATGTAGTGTCATTTGACAACAGACTATCCAGTAGCGCAGCCAGCCCAAAAATTTGGAGGGGCCAAAAATATCTGGTGGGGCGAAAATGTTTGATTTTAGGCGTATAACAAAATTTTGTTTGGGATACAGCCTCTCTATGCACAAAATGAGTGTATGTTCTAAAAATGTGTGGGGCATGGCCCCCCAGATCCCCCTGGCTACGCCTATGAGACTATCGTTTAAAAACAACTGAAAAGGTCGGTTTTTGAACAGTCATTTGTCACGACGACGTCAACACGCGCCTTGCGCGGTCTTTCAGAAAAGATAAAATGGTTGATATACGTCCAGATGATTCGTTTATTGTTTTTATAAATTATTCAGTAGTTTGTTACAACGTATTTTGCAAGCAACACATCGCTAGTCTTGTCGTCTTTCGCTAGAACTGCGAAGGAGCTTCACAGAGAACTTCAAAGTTGTGCTAATGAGAGACCACCTGGAGCAATTAATTACGTTTTGGACTGAAGGTGCTGTTTTACACAAAACCCTATAATTTTGTAACTCTGGGAGGTTTTCGTTGAGTTCTCTTCATTGAACAGAACCGTACTTTATTTTAATCTGGTTGTATTTCGTGGCTGTCGCAAAACCAGTCGTTATAAGATTGACTTTATTCACGGAATTGCAGCGGGATGCGTCATCTGTCATTGCGCCGGTGCTGCTCGATTTCCTTGTTAAAGTCAGCACGTGACATCTAGGTAAAGCAAAGGTCAAGAAAATTTTTCACCTCCAGTAGCTTTTCTTGCTGAACTGTCCCGTGGGAGTCGGTTCATGATATTTTCGCTGATACGACTGACACATGATTTCCAGGAAAGTTTAAATCTTAACAGCAACTGGCACAGTCGACAGTGAAAAATATCACCAAGAGAGTTGCATAACTTTACTGGGTTTTTGGGAACGAATCTTGAACACGACATTCGCATTAAAGGTCAACTTAATTATTTTTAAACTTAGTGTTATTATCCCAATTATCTTCATGTTTGGTCCAAAATTTATTTACGAACAAACGATGTTTTGTATTAGTTCCAAATACCTACAGTATATTTTTAAAGCGAGAGTGTTTACTGGAGTCAAGAAAATGCTATAATTTCATTACGGTACTGCTGATTCAGAGTTTTGTAAGTATTTGCTCGATAATGTACGAGCATTTTCAGATTTTAAAAACTTTTCACAGACTTTTGGTTGACATAACGGTTGGATTTCCGCGTGACTGCGATAAGCATATTCTACCCCACTGATAAGCACAGTCTTGAAGCTTTGAGAGCGATGTTCGATTTGGTAGCCAAAAATGTCCTCGTTCTCGTCTTCTTATACACTGCGATTACAATCTAAAAAGCGCAAACGCAATAATTGTGATTGTTACCGTTTGTTAATTTAAGACAATCTATGACACGCTTGTATGATAATATGCATATTTTACGGCAGTAAAAAATATTGGTAAACATGATGCAGTGGGTTAATACAGTACTTGACCAAATGTATTCCTGATCATTCTTCTTTTAGCTATTCATTTCTGAGATTTGAAGCTACTTTTGTTACTATGACCATTTTCTAGTTTAATTTTATTCTCCAGATTCTAAGAAAAACAAGTATATGGTCAATAGCGGGTCCATTTAGAAATCGCAACATTGTGTCTTTCTCGTCGAAGCTACGCTGCTGTGCAAAATATTCATATCATATTACCGGCACAAAATGACTACTTGCTTGTTTTTTTGCTAAGTTTGAAAGTTATGCAAAGTCGTATTGGAAGCAGCAACGGAAAAACATGATTTAACTTAATACACGTCGGATATTTCAAAAACAACTTTTGCCAGACAATAACCAAAACAGTATTTCTTGCTTGGATATTGCTGATGTTGACAAAGGACTTGTTCGAAACATACAACATGGTTTGATTGATTTCATTAGCTTTTGCCTTGTTCATAGAACATTTATGAGTAAACGTCAAAACTTACGTTTAGACAAGTAAACTGTTTTCTTTACATATACTATTTCAGGCTTTTACGTTTATTTAAAAAGCTCTCTTTGACAAACCAGAAAAGTTATAGGTGTAGAACAACTCGAAGACCGTAAACTTTATTGTAGTTTAGGTTTTCTCAGAAACCGCTGCGCAGCAAGGACTCTGATGTTCTAAAAAGGAAATCGGCGATTGAACCATGCTTGATCTGTGTACTGATTTATACCGAATTCCATAAATGTCGAATTTTCAAAAGCAAATCTCGAGTTAACAGCAAGAATTAAAGGTGAAATCACGATAAAAGTGATGCTCCTTCTCTCTCCTCAGAAACACTACTTTTGATTAGGACCCAGCGTGAACGTTAATTTTTGCCAATGTGTTTTCTTTATCAAAGTCTCGACAAACATGGAGATCACGTCTCTTCCCAGCTGATGCAGAAAAGAATGCAACTGATTTCTATGTAAGCTCGGCACAGTCTTCGACATACCATGGTTAATCTGTGAAGGCACCTAGCAGCATACAGCAGTAAAGGTAACCGCATCCTGTAAAAGCACCTCATTCAACAGCACATCGATAATAAATGCCTTACGAGATCTTACGCAACCTCTGGTTGACCTTAAAGCCCTTGTGGAAACCATACGAATTATGACGCGAGGACGCAGCACTTATTACGTGTCACAGTCCTTAACCCTTCCACGAATGCGTGAGCCTCGAATAAGAAATACATCAACAGCCATGCTCGGAGTGGAAGTAGCTGCTGCATGCAGCACGGTGCAACGAGTTCGTGTCAAGGACAAACGCAGCAAGCAATCAAGGTCATTCATAACCTTTGAGAGTAGTTCAGCGTTAGCCACGATAGTAAAACATCTGGAAATTTAAATTCGACCAAATCGCTTTTCGGCAACAAGATTGTTAAGGTTTCAATAGTTTTTAAGTAATTCATGCAAACATAATGCATGCTATTGCTGTGCTGCAAGTCATTTTCAGGCAGCAAATCCCGTAAAAAGATTTCCATGCCAAATTTTTACAAAAATCACTAAAAAGACGATGTTTAATATGGCAATATGAAAAAATATTTCAACTTGACCAAAAATATTTATAAGTGATTAGCAGTCATGAAAAATACTTTCGCGTCACATACAGCACTGAAAAACCTTCTTAGAAATGTGTTTTACTAATTAGTAATAGCAAAATGTGAATTATTAATTTGTTTTGAATACATTTATCGCATTGCTCTAAAGCTGTGAATGAGATAGTTAGACATCATGCTGTTGACTTCTGTTGTGTACGCTAGGTGTCGTGTAAATAGCAGAACAGGCGAAAAGATTCGAAAGGTTGTTTTTAAAGTGAAAATTATTATGTCCTTGGCCTTATTCACCATTTTATGCTATCCCACTGGCTATACGTCACCTAAATGGGCCTAACCCCAAATTCGGGCTTAATTCTATATTTTACAAAATACTCGGATTGACAAACTTCAGTAAGCCGCAATTTACTATTGGTTATAAAATTTGTTTTGAGGCCTCTCCGCCGAGTTTGAAAGACACTGTGCAAGGCCTGGCTGGTTACGGGTTTACACATGGCTCTAAACGCCTGACTAGAATGTATTCAACAGTCGATAGATATTCTCCCAATTACGAAACAGTGCACAGGCTATCGCGATAGCTGTAGCCGAAGTGCGTGAACAGCTCAAGTCAATTACGAAGTATACTGTAGTCCGTTTCCCTACATGAACAATTTTAGATATAGAATAAAACGATTGATAGTTGGTCACAGACCTTAACAATTGCACACAGTGCAGTTTTGGTGAGACTACGCTTGTGAGCTTCAAGCCAATTTCTACAACTTAGCGGAGTTGGGAGGACTGTCTGAACAATAACTTTTTCGATGAATGCCGAACCTGAGTAACAGCATCTCCTTCTTATTTTGAAACAGTTCTTCAAAACCACTGCTAGGCCGCACTAGATCTCGGGGCAAGTGTTGAGCAGCCATTCGATTGTCTCATCATCCAGAACCGTCAGGGCGTGCAGTCCATGAGGAGGTCGATGGATTGGACATTGGAGGACAACATGGTCGACGGTTTATTCTTTTGTGCCACACTCACAGGCCCCAGAGGAGGCCATACCCCATTTGTACAATCAGGAGCGGAAACGTCCGACACCGGTGCGGAGGCGGTTAAGCCGGACCCACGCTGTTCGTGGGGAGGGTCATTCTGGGGGGTGTCGGTGTCGGGGATGAAAGTGCGGAGTCTTGTAGGGTTGTCTGCTCACTTTGCATTCTGTTGGTGAGCCGCTCAGAGCGCAGTACTTCTGTTGTTACCGTCAGATGAAGTGATGAGTTGTTGTGCAGCGGATAGAAATGGGTATCTCGATTTCACTCAAGGTGTCGGCGATACGTGAGCGACCTGTCCAACGTTACTCCAAGGCATTTGGGCTCGGGGCAGAAGGGCAGGATTTCATTGTTGAAATTGACTTTCATCTCACATTTAACTTCCTTGTTGTTAAGATGGAAGGCTGCTGACACCGTTTTTGTAGTGCTGAGCTTTTGCTTCCAAGTCTGGAGGTACTGTATTCACCTATGGTTGCCATGTCCTTGCTCAGCACCCCTTCCACTGCCTTCCAATCTCCATCAGCATGCATGATTACTAGATCGTCGGCATGGTCAGAGATGTAGATGTTGAAGAAAAGGGTGCCAGGAGACAGATCCCTGTAGGACACCGTGCTTAAGGGGTTCCTTCACGTGGTCAAGTATTATATGATTGACATATAAAGCATCTCGTGATGGCAGCAAAATGTTAAGTATAATTCACCATTTTGTCAGGAAACCCTCAAAACTTTAAAATTTTGGACATTTTTCCCAACATATACGAAAGTGTGGAAACTGCTAAAATTCCTCAATACAGAAAAGACAGTTTTGATATTTTACTGATTTTGACGTGGCATGCTATCATTGCATTAAAAACCTAGCCCTTAGCTTCATGTTTCGTGAGTTGCGTTTTCCATTTTCTCAAAACATTTTTTAGGACTCTCGATGGCCGTGTTTTAGGAAACACTGCTTACCTCACTATTGCACTAACAACTTTGATCTTGAAGGTCGTGAGTTCCATCCTTAATGTAACGACTTTACAAACATTCCCATCTGATAAAGGTTAAAATTAGGCACCAAATCGCTATAGTTTGTACATGCGGCGTAATTGCTTCCTATCCCAGTTCGAACTTTGCAAAACTTACATGCGGACTTTTGATTGACCAAGCTTCGTTGCAAGAACTACCCACGTTTCGCCAAACAGGTCCAAGAAAGTGCGTCGTGTGCTTGGGGCCGCGCTCCAAGTCGACAATACCCCTCATTTTGTGCTTTCAGGAAAAAAATGTGTCGGTTGGTGATGTCTGTGAACTATTAGCGTGTGTCGGTTGGTGATGTCTGTGAACTAAATTACTCAGTGAACTATTAGCGTGTTTCTTCTATTCTGTCTTGTATAATTCAAGACAATCCCACTTAACTTTGCAACGTCATTGATTTACATATGTGATGATCCGATTTTAAAGAAATAGTCGTTAAAGCAAAACACTCACTTGTCCTCGCAACTCATTTATCTTTAAAGATTTTTAGGATATGACCAGGTTTGCATCCAGTTCACTCGAAGCCGATAAGCATGCTGTCGTAAACTTTGCATCGCTTGTTGAAAAATGACTAATACGCAAGATCAACAAAGATAACCAGTCTCAGGTTGAAATGTTTGCACAAACTTGCTGGCTGTTCCCTATAATTGCTGTTGCTTACGTCAACTGGCTGTGACATGGCCCATTTCGCTTTAGGCTAGTCGGTTATAAACGCCTGAGATATTACTTGCTTTAGCGTTGTTTATTAACAATATCAAGATCTTTTCACTTGGTCTTCGGCTGTTTTGTCTTTCCGGCTAGACTGTGATAATCAGGAAGTTAAAACCGTTTGCGTAGTAGGCTGCGACAGGTTCTTGAAAGCATGGGCTTCATCTGAACACAAAAAGTGATGCTTCATCTCTTTTTGCGGCTGCAAAATACGAACATACAAATCAGTGCAGTCCACATGTGAAACATTAATGCGTCTACAACGAGGTTAGCTTGCAACTAACTCTAAAAAGTCAGCAAGTTTGGTTCACGAACCACTGAAAGGCATGTAACCACTAACTCTGTTTTGCTTGATAAGTTGCTAAGTGTTGTAATTAAGTAAAAACTTGCGTTTGAAAAGTTTATTTGCCGTTTCTCAAAGTTGTTTTCAATAGTACGTTGTGAGGTTATAATGTAAAATCGCTAAATCGCAGATTTATTAACGGCGTTGTTAAGTATACAGCTAATATGCATCACAGAAGACTGGGTCACGACGTGCAGTGCTACTTACAGTTTAAAAACAAATTTCTTTTCTCACGATTTGTGCTGCACACACTAGCACTCGGAACAAATATATGACGAAAGGCTGTATCCATTTGCACTCAGCACAGGTATTTTTGTGCATTTTTACTTCATTTGCACTTTTTCCAAGCCGTAGTAGATCAAAATAATAATTGCGCGGTGATAACAACCTGATACAGACTTACTCAAAAGCAGAGTTTAACAGACATTTTTGTGGTTGCTTTGAAATAAGCTGCACCCTCATGAGTTACTTCTACAGTAAATCTGATTGAAAACAAATGTGATATGGTCGTATTTATCGGAGTAGAAGGTCGTCGTTTGATGTGGTCCGCACGGGTTTTGTGCCAGACTGGGCTGCAAAATGAACGATGGTACGGATATCAGCCCATGCAGTATTTATGAAACTATCTATTTAGATACAGTATCTCTTATTTTCTGTAAGTTATTTACTTCAAGCGGTGCTGTGCTTTGCTGCACAACGCTTGGCAGCGTGCCGCCACGTTTGTTGCTGCTTTGTCATGCCATGTGATAATCTTGTGCTATCTTGGCACACATAACTTCAAACTGCAAGGTGGTTGCAGTTTTGCAGCAAGAGGCAGCAACTCTCATTTAATCTGACCGACTCCCCTCTTCCGAAACAAAATATGATTAAAAATCTATAGGAAACTGCATATGCAATTGCTGAATAACAGTGTGAAGCCTCGTGGAAACAACGCCTCTTAAACTTGGTTTGAAACACTTGTAGTTGTATTATTACACTGCTTCCATGTATGACTTTAGCAATGGTAGTGTAAACAACATGTTTTTTCCTAGTTTCTTGCGGGGACATCAACTTTGCTGTCAAAAAAACATCACGTTATCGAAAAATTTTCAAACACTTCTTACAAAATTGGCTTATGAATCTGTAAGTACAAGTAAATTGCACATACAATGCCTTGCTCGAAGGACATAAGATTAATATGATTGATTTGCTTACGCTTGCCGTAAACGTCGCGATGTACTTGTGGTTGCGTGTGGCCTCAAGCAGGCCAACATGGAGCCAGTGAAATCAGCGAAGCAAATATCTGCGGATGAAGGTGAGTCTTGCCACGAAAAATGAAAAATATTTTACCGACAGAATGCTTTCTTGCTGCCAAATATTATTGCCCCAAGCCTCTTCCAGCGAATCGGTGCACCAGCGCCCGCAGACTTGTGCCTGCTCGCGCTCGTACAACGGGCACAGTTCACGCTCGTTCAGTTGACTCAACGTCTGCGCTCGAGTTTCTTTTCAAAACGAAAAAATGGCGCCGATATAATGGCACACAATTTGGTGCGAACTTCAGCAGACGACTCTTCATCTTGGCCGGTAGAGTGACAGTATTGGCAACAGCATGCCCGACTGTGCAGCATCGCCAGTGTACCAGCAGTGAGGTCAAATTCTGCGTCACAATCAGATTGCGGTCGAGGTAGCAGCGTTTAGGCGCTTAGAATAAGCTTATTAAGTGGGACCCAGAACAAATTCGACTACCGTCGTTTTAGAGACTGACTCACGTAACCGCTTCATGTAAATCCGTCTGTGGAATGTGCGGGCCGGTTCTCGGCAATAAACGACCGTCGCTAACTGCGCGGAATGTCGCTAAGTCGTCGCGCCAATTAAAAGACAAAAGCTCAGTATAGTTTTCCAACGTCGGGTTTAATGAACTCAGCAGGCAAGCGATAGTTTATGAGAATCGTTTCGCTTCAGGTGGCCGGATTTTTTATATTTCCTTGCCCATCAGAATAACTTGAAAACCCTTTCAGCAGTGCCGATGCATGCTGCAAAAGCTCTCTTTCTGTCTTCTTGAAACCAGGGTTCAAAAAGGTCAATCAAATAGGCCATTTCCTGATTGTGTCACAGAGTTTGTTGAAGTGCATACATTTTCTGTTCGGAAAAACTGTATGAGGAGTCAGGTTTTATAGAAGCTCTTTATTCCCCGCATCATTTTCGGATTTTCCTTTTGCAAGTGACTTGAGATCAGTTTCAACAATTAACACTGAACTGAAAATTTGTACGCAAGAAAAAGTAGCGTAATTTTGCAAAATGGAAAAACGACAGCGTCAAACTTGATTTACGATTGTAGAAGGATTATTCTCACTCAAGTTAATGAAAATAAGCGCAGGTTGTCTAATAGCGTCGATACAATTTCTTTGATTTGAAGATTAGAGGTTTTTCTGTTTGTAGGAGATTTGAGTTGCATTCAGCTTGTAATTTTCTTTGTTCATTTCGTGTTAAAAATGTCCCATACACCATGGTTTTCTTAGAAGTAACAGAAGAAAAACAAGAAATATTTTCTACTGGATAAAATTTGCGTGTACCACAAATTTTGGTTGAACAACTTTGTGACTGCATCGCAGAGCACCTGCACTGCAAATTCAAAACCAAGGTTGGGAAAACCGCTTACAATCACAGGACCCGTGATTCGTGGAATATCACGGGCGGGCCACAAAAAAATTTTAATTTCATGATGAAAAATGCAGCAATTGTGCAGTGCTTTTTACTTGTAAGAGATTAAGGAGAAAAACATCGGGAACGACTTCTCTTGACGTATTCTAAGTATCTACCTATTTTCCGGACTTTCGTTTCGACGCAATGCTGTGTTCTATTTTGGGTGCAGGCTAACGAAGATTCCGACGCGGGCCACATAACATAGTCACACAGGCCACATGTGGCCCGGGGGCTGCAGGTTCTTCACCCCTCTCGCCTACGAACATGCAACACGAAGAGCGCAGTTTTGTTCACAAAATAATTTGTAATGTACAAAATTTTGTGTTGCTTTTCGGAAAATATAGATTCTAAGAACAATTTCCATACATCGAACTCTTTCCGTCATGTTGGGAGTAGCACGAGTTCACCGTGTTCGGTAAAAGTTGTTTTTCCGGAAGTTAAAGAAAAACAAAAAAATTTCTTTCCCTCAACCGAAGCTGTGAGCAAACAAAGGAATGGGAATGTGCTGGCAGCTTGTTTTCCGAAACTGACTGTTCTGGTAAACAACCGTGGGTAGATATAATCGTCAGCAAAATTTTTCAAATACTGTACACCGACGCAGAGATGTAAGTCGCGTCGGGCTTTTCGAGTTGGGCCGGACTCTAAGTTTGTCAAAATGTTTCAGGCGATTTTGGGCCTGCATACAATTTTTCAAAAATAGTATTCAGAGAAACGATATTTTTCGTTCGTGACATCGATTTGTTGTGCTCACCGCGGTGACTTCTGTGAGTGAAGTGATGGTGATTTTTCTTTTCTTCTATGCTCGGATTAACCTCACACTCTTTGAGAAGTTGACAACGGTGAGGTAATTATCATGCGATGGAGTTGCGTCGAAAAGATTAATCACTTACGCGATCCTTGACTTGCTTTCCGAAACGATTTCGCTAGATTTAGCACCAGGCAAAGATTACGATTTCCTTTTGGAGTGCTAAAATGCTAAATGTTTTGACTTCGACAATCAGTGTGTTTGAACACTGCTTCTGAACAAAACTAGGTGCTAATTACAAACGAATATTTTTGCCTGAAGTATTAGCAAAACTTGCCTCTTATGCGCGCAGCGACGTATTCTCGAGATTTTACGATAATTGTCTCTTACTCTAGTTACTAGTTAGCTTGAAGGAAGCTTTGTATTTTGTGACCTTAAATATTTGGCATTCGGGCCTAAATCGGGCTTTAAAATAAATGTCGAGCTTGGGCAGGGTTTGGGCATCGAAACGAGGCCCGTTTACATTTCAGCACCAACGTGAAATTCCATATCTTTGCCTTCCCTAGAGTTTTAAAAAATAATCGGTTAGAAACCTGAACATCTTGTATTTTTGAACTGTGTCGCAAACAGAACCGCTAAACCATGCATGTGACTTGTTTCTATGAGGCCTGACGCTTCAACCGGTTTCCTCAATACGTCACTCACAAAAGGCATTTCTTCCAGTGATTTTTATGACGTGTTTCTGTGACGACGCAAAAAGTTTTTTTTTTCTTTAAGACCCTATTGCTTGCCTTCTAAAATTAAGCGAAAACAAATGCATTGGGTTGCAACGATAGGTTTTATGCATGGTTATTACACGCAGTTGCACCTTTTGCTTGGTTATTGTCACTCAATGCTGGCGTACATGAAAGATGCTGCGGTAATTCTGCCTCCTTCATTCTCTGCTGTTTTACTTGTAAAGGATGCTCAGTTTAAGTTGTCGAAACTTTACCGTTTTATTTCTTCCCAAGAATCCAACACCATAACTTTTTATCAAACATTCATGCATGCTTTAATTTTAAACGAGCAAAAAACTGTTCGACTCCAATTGGACTGAAGAAAGCGAATCGACGTTCTGTAAGATATCACGAAGAATGAGATTGACTATGCACAATCGCTGCTTCAGATTTGAAGTTTTACTGAACTTGATCAAACCTGATGGTGGCATCTTCACCAGCCTGAACACTGCTTTGAAAATCATTGTCTTTACTCACTTCATTTGTGGATCAAGCGCAACGAACTTTCGACAGTGCAGCGATAACTTGGTATATGCTTTGCGAACAGCATGCGGAGACTGTTCCAACGTACCCAAGTCACAAGGTGAGCACCTATTGCATCCGTTATTGATAAATGCACAAACACAAGACGTTGATCGCCGTTGCAATACAAAAAAGCGTTCGATGCATTTCCGACCATTGATTCAACCAAAAACAAAGAAATTGCGAAATTTCTTTCTGTATTGACGGGGCAGACAGATGCGTAAAGCCAAACATTTAAAAGGGCGATAAATTCAGACCTTACTATTAAAAAGGAGAAAGGTTTGAGTCGTAAAATTTGAAACGATGTTACGCTTCTGGTGATTGCATTCAAGAATGATGCAGCAAAAAACGAAATTTGCGAAGACGTAACCGTGTTATGTTAAAAGTGATACTTGTTTTATTAGAAGGTTGATGAAGAGAATATCAAAACGTTTTGCGTCATCTTACTTAGCTCAAACTGACATTTAAAACCCTGATCATAACTCTGAACAGAAAGGACATCGTCCAATACTCATTTTCTTACAACAGGAAATCTATTTGTTTATCTGCGAGAAAATACTCTGCATATGAATGAAGGAATCAGCAAGTGATTAAATATGTTGCTGGAAGTAAAATAGTTTAAGAAAAACGCAAAGCATATTGAAAATATAATTTACTAAACGATCTGCAGCTGCAAATAACACACGCTTTGTTTCTTTAAGATGCAAGAGACTATTTTTTATTAAGATAACAACAAAAGTTGCTTCGTCACCTGGTCAGGAAAAATGTTACGCTTAAGTTGAAAACATTCTGTTCTTCAAATAGAACCCTCAAGTTTTAGATAATGTACGATATGTCCATTTGGAGTCAGTATCTCTGTTTCGTGCATTAGTGGCACTTAAAGCATGTATCAAGCCCATAGCCACGAGGGAGCATTCTCAATGCTCCTCAAATTTTGTTGTGCTCAGAAAAATTTGTTTCAAACATTTAATAATAACAAAAATCTTTTCCCCGTAAAAATGTATTTTGACCCCCAAACCTTAAAACCTGGCATGTATACGTGTCTTTGAGTTGCGTTTTAAGTTCGACTTCATGCTACGATGCTTTCTAAATGAAAACAAACCTTTTCATAATTTAGGCAAATTTCTTGTCAGCGATGACATGGTGTAAGTTTCATGTAATCCCTAAAGTACTGCAAAAACCCTTATAGTATTATAAATGTTTTTGCATCCGCTTTAGAAACTTTCGCGTGTTTTTCAAAATCAGCCGAAATGTGCCATATGCTACAAATTGAAAAACTGTACTTATAAAAATACAACTAAATACAATTGCGTCCAACATTGTTAAAACTTTTGTTTCTTTTGTATGACGTGACAAGGTTGCAACATTATTTTGAGGGCATTCAGCGCAATGGTGCCAAACAATTGTGTTAATGAGCTTGAATTTCCTTACGAAAAAACATAAATACACAAATTGTTTCCGAAAAGCAAGTTTAAAATTCTCGAAAGAAATTGCGATTTGTGAAATGAGAACAGCGTGTTTGTTCTATACTTACCATCGTCACAACTTGCATCTTGGGCTATATCCAAAACGTCGCTTCTTGATACGGGTCCTTCAAACATAAATGGTTTTATTGGTGTTTTATGCGCTGTAAATTTGCAATGCCAGGCCGTATTTGCATGTTTGACATACGGAATTCTAGAAAACAGAATTATATCTGAGCTTGCTGTTGACCGTAAGGTATTTCGAGTCTTCCTAGGGCTACTGCCCCCCTACCCTCACCAGAGGAAAAGCAGGCACGAAAATGAATGAATGAATTTGTAGAAAACAGAGCCAACAGTACAATGGATAACAACACAGATCAGCATTTGTCCCCGTAGCTCTTCTGTACACTGTGTGCCAGGCAAGAAGGTTACAGTACCACTACCAAGTTGCAAAGTCTTGTTAAGACCCGGCCTAGGGTTGAACTCCAGATATACCACCACCGAAGCAAACGAACTAACCACCATGCCATGGTATGGTCTTCAAGCATAAGTTGCCTTGACTTCTACAATGAGTAATAAAACAAAACCTGTTGCTAGCAGCGCTAGGACGCAAAGTATTTGTTGATGCTGACGCCTACGTTGTTAAGCCGCCAGCACCCCGCGGCATGTCTCATATAAAGCCGAGCAGTATTTTTTTAAGGTGTTTTGAGAGACTGAAACGTCTCTTAAGCTTTTCCAATGGTCTCTCAAACTGCAGCCGATCTTCGCTGTGTAACCACACCAAAGTACACCAAAACCTCGCTTTACGACCAACTTAGCACTGAGGAAATAGTTGCGGTCTCTTAAAACGTCTTAGCGGTCAACAAAGGTCAAACCTTGAAAAACAACCTTCCGAGAAGTAATAAAAGCTCACCTTAAAATAAAAAGTTTAAATATTAGAATTGCGAGTTGCTGAAAGTAATTTTTTCCTTTATTTAATGCACATTCTGATTTTCACTTCGTAAAGGCTGCCCGTCTAATGCTGAACCTTTCAAACAGGTTCAACGTCGAGATCAAGCCGCGGAATAGTGGAAGAGTGTTGTTACAATCAATGCAGTTACGACCGACTGTGCAGGTAGGCTGAAAAACAATTTTTGAAGTAAAAGATTTTGCACATTTGTAACACAATCGTTATTATTGCAGCGAGTACTGCACCTCAAGCCATCGAAGTCACCGCGAAATTCTACGCAGAAGGTATGAACACCTGCGAATAAAAGACAAACAAAGATTACGAGATTCTGGCCAGGTAAGAAATAACGCAGTGAGAGCAGTATATGCCTGTCTGGCACATGCAAGACTTTTTTCGTGAAAAAGAAACAAGTTGCCTCACACAGCTCAACACTTTATATTGCAAGTGTATAAAATGCATGTTTCAAATGCATCGACAACACTTGCTTGTTAAACCAAAGCTATTCGCATCAAGCAAGTCACTGACTGCATCTAGTTCTCCCCTTATCCCTAATGGCTTACTTTGTAACATGTTGTATAGATCGGATCGAACGAAAGTTTGCTGTTTTTCTGCATCGGCAGAAAACCAATTGGAACTGACCTTGAGTAGGCTGTGTTTTGTTTTTGAGCATCAGAAGCCAGCTTGCTGCCCACTGCCCCTTCAACAAGTCCGAGGATTCAAAATTGCATCGCTCATTTCATATTTATTACTTTTTATTAATGCACTTTGTTTACCTCAAGTTCAAAGTGAACATCACGTGGGTTAGTAATGTACGCAAGAAATGCAAAATCATTTCCTTGAGTCTTCAGACTTCCAGTGGCGATTCTAGAATGAAAAAACTGGGGTGGCACTGCGGAGCCAAAGAAAAGAGTAGGGGGGCCAATATAAATGTCTCTCCTGCATGGTGATTTCCCGTTGTGATGAAGAATGATTTGCTATGATTAACCGTATCAAACCCAGCATAGGCTTGTGAATATCGTCAGAACCGTCGCCAGAAAGACTCAAATCGTTTAAAATTTTGCTGGCTGAAAGTTATCTGCTGTGTGTGTCAATCAAACGAACTTGAACGTGAAATTAAACACAAAACTGGGGTGGGGGGAAAGCAGGGGGCCAGCCTCAAATCTGGGGGGACATGGTCCACCCAGGCCCCCCTTTAGAACCGCTACTGCAGACTTCCTAAATGGCATTACGCAACACTGAGGTGGCGTTAGAATAACACACTTTAAGAACGCGCCATGAATTAATGCAATCTCTTATCTCCATGCGTAAATGTTGCATGATGATGGGCAAAGAAAACACGCGTAGATAGTAATTTATATTGTAATGAGATGATGAAAATATTTGATTGAAGAGGCGCATCCCTGAACAAAAGCATAAGATATTGAGCTTTCTTGCTGGCATCACCTGGCTTAGAAAGCAAAGGTCCTAAAAACGATTTTTAAAAATTATGATCACCGGGTGCGAAATAAATGAAAATTAACAAAGGATAACCCACGTTTCTTGTTAGGATCCCCTTCTTCTCAAATGCCAGGGCACCGCAATCGATCGAGATCCTTGAACATATCGTCCAGCTTGTCCCTGAACAGCTAAACAAGCTTGTGAGCTTGTCATGTGGACGACATTTTTTGTTAAGAGCATGATTTTTGTAAATTCTGCAATGCCAACTGTCCTTAGTTGCAAATTTATTTTGTTGCAGGGGAACGGACGTCGTAATCCTCGAACAAAAGTTGCAACGGAAAGGCCTGTTGCCGAGACCCCTCCAAAGCCCAAAGAGTATATCGAGAGTATCAGGAACAGAAGTTGTCCTAGATCGATGCGTCGGAAGCCCAGCAAAAGACTTATCCTGTCGGGAGCCAACAGACTTAAACGTCGTTTGCGCTGCTTGCTTTCCCAGGCAATGACAAATGAAAGCAATGGCCATCTCGACGAGATTTTCAAGGCTGCTTACGTCATAGAACTGTACTCAAAGACCACAGAAACTCCCGCAGATACAGTCCACAGCAGCCCTTTCCCGACTAAGACCGGACATTTTGAGGATGACAACAGTTACGACAGAAGGTTTTGAAGATTTCGAAGTGGAAAGCATTGCCTTGGGTGTACCGTCCACTGTGGGTCTTGAGCCACATGGACACCGGAAGAAATGATAAGATTTCCAGGAGAACCAAACGAAGGCAGCAGATGTGTCGAGGGAAGTGAATAGAGATGCGCGTTCGTACTGCATTGCTAAAAGATGCTTTACCCACGTGTGAACTTTCAGAATCAGCGAAAGGGTGTGGGCAAGGAAAAATAGAAAAAAAGACACCGAACTCGATTTGCTCGTACACACTTCGACGTCAGTGTTGCAAGGTTTTTCTACGTGCCGGGAAAAACGTGCAGAGTTTGAAAAAAATAAATGTTACTTAAAACTTGAATGATTTCATCTGGTTTCAGCTGCAAATGATAAGATGAAAACAGGCAACAGAAAGCGATAAAGCAGGATGTTGCCACATCTTTTGAATTATTTTTGCAAAATCAGTTTGGTCCGGTATTGCGTGTTGATCTAAATCAATGCCTCCAAACCTTTTTGTCAGAGGGCCACATAAGCTATTACACAACAGTTCGAGGGCCGGACATCTTACGTAATGTGGTTGTTTCTGATTATGTTACATTCTACCAAATCAACAAATTGTTTGCAAATATATTATTTTTTTATTTTTGATAAAATGTCTTTGCGGCCGGATGAAATGGCTTCGTGGGCCAGGTTTGGCCCCCGGGCCTCAGTTTGGAGACCCTGATCTAAACGATGTAAGTATGACACGAGACAGCAACATTCATGGCTTGTGCACATGAAATGCCTGTTCTTTGTTAGAGTGCTATTTATCATGGGAAAAAGAAAAATGAGGTTGAGAATGAAAAGACTGCAAGAAAGAGAACAATATCAGTTCGGTTAAATCAGTGGTTTTCAACCTTTTTCATGCAGCGACCCATTTTGCCAACCAATGTGACCCAACGACCCCCTTCCGAAATTTTCCAGTCAGACATATGAAATGCAGTTGTGTTCCCACAATAGAAAATGACAATGACTAAATCTAGAAGTAATTATGTCTATTTTTATCAGAAGCTCTCGCAACCCCAGAAAAATGGCAAACAACCCCCACGGGGGTCGCGACCCCCAGGTTGAAAACCACTGGGTTAAATCATCTCATTCGGCGGGCTTGTATGAGTAGCTAAAACAACATAATTATGTTGTAAGAGATTTTTGAAACGATATCTTATCAAAACATGTTTTGATGTTCTTGTCAATGTTTTGTTGTCTGATTTAAGGTGTAACGTGTTTCGTGAAGTCTAATGGCGAATGTATCGCCAAGGATGTTGTAATAAATTGAACCCGAACTTGTCAGTAAGTTGTTGCATCAGGCAAGTGATTTTGAGCAATGCTTGTCTGATTATATTGTGACGATGATAGTATTATAGTATTATCTTGTTAGCGTGACATATTTGTGTGGGTAAACAGTCTAGCAACTGTTTACTTTAAATCATATACAATTCAGTAAATTGGATGCGATACATCTTTATACGGTGTTAAATTAATAATTTAACTATAAAGAACCTGATCTGCATTTTTAAACGCAGCATTAACTAACAAATATAAATTATGCATAACTTTTGTGTACAGTGATATGCGTGTACAAGACAAAATACCCATTTTACATCAAATAAGGCAAAGCTTTTCTAACTGAGGTGGAATATGCATGAAATGCTTGCAAATTAAAACCAGGTAAAATGTTTTTGCAGCGCCACATTTTCAGAGTTCATAACAATGTTTGTGGCGTCAAAAAGACCATACAGCTTTGATCCTTGGTGAATCAAAATTATGGAACTCGATTCTCTGAGCTTTAAAATGAGGCGTTATTACTTACCCAGTTGAAGGGCGTGGAGGGGGGCATCCAAAGAGTGAAATTACAAAAATTAAAATTCTGTAACTGAATGCTTCCTCGTGTTGTAAGGCTACTAAAATACACTGCATGGATTTAATTGTTCGAAACTTGATTTTTGTAAACACCAGTTTTTGTGTATTTCAAATGCCTGTATTTCACACATTCCTAAATACAAGAATTTGGGAGGGGGCATACAATCAAGCACTTGCATTGGGCATCACCAGAGCTCTGTACGCCCCTGTCCCAGTTATTGTCGTAAGTATTAATGCACAACACGCGTAATTTTCTTACTTATGTTCGGAAAATGTTTGCTTATATGAAATATGCACGATTTATAAACAAGCTGACATTACACGACACATCAAAGTTGACCAGAAGAAGGTTTTCGTCTTTCAGTCAACACAGTATTACAGCCATGTTCCTCCGCAGTTGGAATTTGTCTTTTTTGTCATCATAGCGAAATATGGCCAAACGATATGCACGCAATAATCTCTGGTTCTAATCCACTTGTTTGCAATTATACGTGTTAAATTCAAATTTTTTTGTTGGACAAAAACAACCTATGCATTCGTACATGTGTATAGCACCGTTTACTGTCGCAGCCATAGCAGGTCGTTCATTTTTGTTTCGTTGCTGTTCCTTCTTCGTCTGCAATCGATTCGTCACGCTCAACGAAATCTGTTGTCAGCTTATTTTGCAGAATGCAACTCCAGTGCACCGCCGTTTGGCTTTTCAATGCTTTTATGTCTCGCTGAACAACTTCCAGTACGGTTGCATGTTTAATACGTAGCGTGTGTGACGTCTTTGCGCAACGCTCAATTTACTACGTTTTTCGATCCATCACGCAGCTTGAAACGGAAATAGCCGTACAGTCCGTTGATATTGACAACGTGCTGCAATCATGAAGTGTAAGCTGTGGCCGTTGTTTCCAATCTACCACTTGCTGATCGCTTGCCAGCAGTGTTCCCTCTAAGAAAATTTTACACTGAACAAACGTTGAAGTGCTCATGCAATTGCGCAACCACGCAGACAACCAGTGAAGCGTTTCAAGCGGGAAAAGGGCTATGCGATATTCACACGATATAAAATTTGGAATGTTGCAATTGCGCGAGAATGCGATTTCACTGCGCAAATGGCCTGGTGGTATACTACCCAGTTGCGTACCTTGGAGGGAACATTTCTTGCCAGTCCTTGCCTTCAGGATTTGCGCGGACAATTTTCATTCTGCCCTCAAGATTTAGTGCTATTTTTTTGCAAGCCCACCAGTCGAGAGTAACGATTCTTGCCAGAAAGTGACACGCGCTTGCCTCGCAGCCCCGTTTTTTCAGCGCTTTTGATAATCACCGTGTGTTTCTGCAAGATAATGTGTTTTGCTTTTTTAAATAATTTTATGATTTGTCTGTGCCGTAATTTTCTGTGGCTATTGTTGATGCTATCAAAGGAAAAAAAAATAAATAAATTGTTCGTTTTGCGAATGTTTTTCATTATTATTAACACCTTCATTATATTTGTAGGTTACTTTCATGGTTTTCAAAAAGAGATGTTTTTAATTGACGTGCTAATTTTCTTCCAACTGTAGATTAAGGCATAGGAAAAACTCTGTGATGTTCTGTAGTTCAAAATGCAAAAACGTTTCACCTGTTTCCATGGACAAAAGGGTTGGAATATGCCCACTAGATGAACTTGGATAAAAACGCTGAAGTATAACTTGCCTTTCAGTTTTTGCCAAAAAGGATTCCTCTTTGGATTGCTGAAACGAGAATGCTTGAAAGGATTTACCGAGAAAAGAGGTGAAGGAAGAATAAGAATAGCAGCTTTCAGTACTAGTATTCGCTAAGTCAAACACATTCCTCCGAATTAAATATCAACTTTCAAGGCCACAGCTACCATCTCTTTGCCTCTTTGAGTCAGTTTTCTCGGAACTTGTACGCTTACACTCGAACGAACTAAAAATCGACTCGAGAAAAGTGTTATCATTTCGGTATTGAACTCACAGTGCATTTTGTTTATTTTAGAAACAATGAAGATTTTTTCTGCAAATCGCATCTTTTTACCTTTAAAGAAGATAAAAATTAAAGTTTAAAACGGGATTTTGAGCAATAGCACCGGATCGATTTTCAAATAACGAAAATATTATGATTCGCTTCACTCCGTGACGTTCCTGAGGGGGAGTGGGAGAGCGGTCAGCTCCGGGCGGCACTTTCTGTGAGCGGCAGTCCATTTGCTGCATGAAACACTGCGCCATGGATAGGGGCAGTGGACATCGCGCCATGGATAGGGGCTGCGCCATGAATAGGGGCTGCGCAATGGATAGGGGCAGCATCACATCGTACTTGTGATGTAGTGAAGTTTGTGGTCGAAAATTTTCGACGTCCGGTTATTTGTAGGTTGCGGAATATCAGAGATCGATGAGGAAATTTCACTTCAGTTCATTCAAAGAAACTGCTTTCACTTCAATCAAAGTTTTAACCTCTGCGACTCGTTACCAAGTACACCGATCTGCTTCATATATTCCTCACCAGCGCTAAGAGCTCTTTCTCCTAATTAAAGATGATCAAAATTTGTCTTAGAAGTAGGCCTACACAAACGAAGTTAACCCGTTCCGGTTTGTCACGTTTGGCCGCATTCCATGTGCCGTTTTCGTAGCATGTTATCCGGTGCTGTGATTCTTTCAGCGCCTGTTTTAGTCCGTGTGTTCTGTTGAGACAGTGCTGTGAAGAGGCTTGCCGTACTGACTGAAAAGGTTTTATAACCTTAATGTGTATTGGCAGGTCAGTGTTAGAAAGTCAGACAGGTCTATTGGTCGCACTGGCTCTCGAGGTAATCACTGGACTGCAGTTTCATTGAATGCGCATGCGCAGCGTGAAACAATCAAACCAAGCCTTCCCAGCCCTCAGTCAAGGTCTTTTGGCACTGTAGATTTTTCCTATATTTATAATATTTTTTCTTTTTTCTCTATTTAAAAATAAAACTTTTCCTGCATTAAGAAAATTTTATGCTTAGTAAAATTGACTACTGCATTCGTGCTAGCAATTACGTATCCTTTATTCCAAAGGTAATTTCATGTTCATGAATAACTCCAACTATAAAATTTTACCTTTTTATATTCGTAGTTAACCAATATCAAAACAAAGTAACTTAAAATATCTTGGCATTATATTTGATGAAAAACTTTCGATTCAGTGCTCAGATCTGATTATATATATTGCTTTTTTACATTCTTATCAAATTTACTCAATACTGTACTGGGGAAGAGTTATTGCGATCTGGTTGTACATTGTTTTGATGGGTGTACAGACATTTCATCACGCGTCATTTGATCACTAGACAGTTAATCACGCAGACAATTAAACACTCTGACAATTAATCACTTGGACACATCATCACTAGACAGATCAACACGTACACACTTAATAATTCAAACACTTAATCCACGTAATCCACTGGTTTTAGGTTTATAGGGTTTTACGTTTTAGGTGGCCTGACATGTAAACTACAAAAAGATTGACAGTTTAATATTGGCTCTTTGGTGCTTACCTGCTTTACCTATGGTTCCTTCATCCGACGTGACTGAAGTTATTTGATACTAGTTGACAACATGCCAGACTACGAAACGATGCCAGAGTTTTTAACGTGTTTTGAACATGCGTATATTCGAGGCAGACGGTAGCCGCAGGACGTAGTGATCGTTATGGTTCCGCTATCTTCCCAGTAGAAAGATGGAATAATTCGAAACTGCGTCTGGAGGGATTGCAAGAACAACGAATTCTATCGAAAGTTGGTGCAGTATCATGGAATACATCAGGCCCTTTTTCAGTGTCATCACTCAACATTATAGACTTTTATGAAAAGACTTGAACAAGATATGCAGATACAACTAGCACTATTTTGATATAGTATCCAGTGATGAAATGTCAGTGGTTAATTGTCGCGTGATTAAATATCATTAAACCGCGTAAGTGATTAATTGTCTGCGTGATTGACTATCTAGTGATTAAATGTCAGTGATTCATTGTCGCGTGATGAAAAGGCGGGTGATGAAAGGTCACCAAACCGTTTTGATGTAGCTGTGAACATGAACGGCGTGAGCGTCGCAAGGATTTCCCGTTGGGGACAATAGTGGTGAAATGTGAAATTTCATTTTACCAGCTGCGAAGCGAAAAGAAAAACATATTTCTACTAAAAAGTTCATACGTTAATAGCAAAATACCAAATTCATAAATCCAAGGGGATAAGCCTGCCTGCACCCTCCTTCCGACGCCCATGTTGGCGAGAGTTTGCTGCATGATCCACACAGCTGAGCGAGGAATTGCTGTGTCGCGCCGGTTTCTGTTGGTGTTCTAACACACGCAAGAGTGTGGCCGTGCTAAAGGAGTGAAAACACAGCCAAAAACTCTGCCTAGGTTGTCATTGCCCTTTCACAGCCGAGCAAACAGCAATAAGTAGGTTTGTTGCAGCAGTTTGAAGCATAACGCCAAAAACCTGACCACTGTTTCTAGTTCCACAACATCGCGGCAGCAGTGGGAGAAGTGCAGATAAAATACAGTCGGTGCAAACGCACAAACAAAACAAAAAAAATTGTATCAGGACAACAGCCACAGGACAATTGCCACCTAGGACAATAACCTGCCGAATATCGGCCACTTCGAATAATGTGTTTTACACATCACATACAAGTTATCAAATTCAGTTTACACTATTGCGTTGCGGTACGTGAGTTCTCGCGGCACGGCGGTTGGAAACAACTGTACTATACGGCATTATTGCTTCAACATAGTGCAGCAAAAGTGGGCTATAACATTGTTGTTGCTGCCATTTAACTCGCAAATGAAAAGCTAAGGTAAAGCAAAGTACAAAACTTAAAATGCACGGAAGTAAACGGGTTTTATGAATGCCTGGAATGAGTACATTGTAATACTGTGCATTAGAGAACTGTGCTGTAAAAAAATTGGAAAAGCTCATTAAAAAATTAAGGTTTGCACTGAGTTAAGAAAGTTTATGATGATTTAATGACATCAGTCGGACTTTCTCCATCCAAAAGTATTAAATTTGAAGTGAAGGTTTTCAAAGTGGTTCAGAGGACGAAGTAAAGTTTGTCTTACATATTTGTGATTTCAAAACTTTGGACGTTAAAGCAGCGCTTTGTGAAGTTCAACCACCTTTAATTGCACTAAACGAACAAAATTCAGTATGTCCTAGGTGGCAATTGTCCTGGGTGGCGATTGTCCAAGGTGGCAGATGTCTTAAGTAACAGATGTCCGGGTGGCAGTTGTCCGGCTGGCATTTGTGCGGGTGGCTGTAGTCTTCAGGGACGCCGGAAAAGGTGTGCATGACGGGTGCATTGCCCCCTACCCTTTCATAAGAGGGGCACCAGGGGCAGAGGTACCTTTTCATAGAGTATCATAGCTATTTCATAGTTTATCAAGATCGAATTGAAAGAAATTTATTGCAGTTGTTCACGCAACCAGAAACTCAGAAATGGTTTTCTATAATTTTTGGTATGATTATTTTTGAAGTCAATATCGTTGCTGAACAGAAACAAGTATAATTGGTAACGATTTTTTAGTTTTTCTATAAGTTTGCATTGCCCTCCACTTTTTTTCTGCCCCCCCTGTCCTACCGCTGTTCCGGCGTCCTTTGTTGTCCTAAAACCCGAAAAGCATGATGAAGCGAAAAAATCAACGCATTTGACGTGCCGAACAATTTTACCTTTTTCAACAACTCAGAGAAAGAAACTGAAGTATCGGTGAACATTATAACTAAAACGCGAAGCCCTCCATCAACACCAGGCAACAGTTTAGCACATGCGTAAATAAATGTGGATGCATATAGTTTTTGGAAACAAAAAACCGTAGCCCTTTCAGGGGAGGACCAGTAGCACCCCTTATTCAAAATGTTTTGCCCTGCTTGTCTGAGGTTAACTGCAAGAACTTCCAGCATAATCTCACTGTGCATTCTTTGAACGAAACAGTATAAAGAAGATGGTTTACTGTGGTGATTGTGCTGCATTTTTTTCTAGCGTCGTTTGATGTACAGGAAAAGAATGCATATGTTCGATGATATTGGTTAGTAAGTAATGAAAAGTTCAACTTCCCTGCTGACTTACTAAGCTGATCCATAGCGTGATTGTAAAAATTTGTGTAAACGTCTTTTTGGTTCATTAGGTTGATGGAAAATATTGTGACATTCTTAACCCAACGTCCTAGAAAAACTACTGGCAATACTTTATGCTTAGCGATATCTGATTCAAGACACAAAAGGCTGCAAGAGTCCGCCAGGTTTTTTGGTGCAGCTATAACCTATTTTCTGATACACTTTCTAGCAAGGTGTAGATGACCACACATAAATATGATTGATTAAAACTGATGCACTTCAGCTCTGAGTGTTACCACCCTGTCGTTATTCTTATGCTGACTAACTCTTATGATAAATGTAGTGGACACGTCTGATACAGCACTACGAGAAGCAGACACCAGGCGTGCCGTGAAGCAGCACATGAACTTTCAAGACAAAAATAAAACTTGCTGGTGCTGGTTTTTAGCCCCTATAAACTTCCGTCCTGTACGTCTTTGGCCCAGAACATCTCACCTTGTACCTGAAACGGAACCAAAACAAGATGGATGTAAAAACTTTGAAATCAGATTTTGAAATGTGGAGGTGTTTTACTTTTCTCGTTTGACGATCAAGAAAGTGGTGATGCTCTTTGTGAAAAAGCCCTTTTTCATGCATGACGAACCTATCTGCCTGTATTTTTTGACAAATAGGCAGATCAATCCGTGATTACATCACATATGCTGTGACCGTGTGGTCTTGGATTAAATGTGCGTAGTGCAGGGCGCTGTGCACGTCAATAAGGCGTTACCGCAACTGCGATCCAAGCAGTGACAACAAACGATATATCATCTATGGCTTTCCGTCGCGATTGTAGACTTGCAAGTTTATTCTCAACACTCTTGGCAGTTTCTGCAGGAAGTAGGTTTCAAATGACATAAAGAGAGCTAAGTCGGAAAAAAGATTACACAAGGTGCTTGTGAAGGAGTCGACCATGACCCTATCCTAAGATTGGAAGCTTCTCTAGCTTACTTTTCTTTAAAGTGCATCTGTTTCACAGGTGTGTGGGCAGCAAAGGATTCGACAATAATTTTAAGTGAATATACGAAATCTCATGTGGGTGTTACAGTGATTTCTTAACAGTTCTTAAATGTTCTGTGGCACTAAACTATTCAAGAAACTTGGTTATATACACTATCATCTAATTACGGGAAAAATTCGTATGGCATATCTATACCTTTCCTTTCAGTGGGGAAAAGCAGGGTAAGTGCCTCGTCAGGTTTACGTTTTTTGGGGGGAACCAACAGAAAATGGGAGTGCATTCAGCGAAAGACGAAAATGATGTCATCACCCCCTACCACCGGGAAGGCATTAATTGCAAATATGGTTCTCACGACTACCGGCTCCATGGGCGATGATCTTGAGAAGGGGCAAGTAGAAACGTAGAAAACCAGAACTCTGGTCGTTTATCACATTGCCAAAGATATTCAACTATTTGCGTCTTCTCTTGCTCCCATTTCACTGTCCCACTAGCAATACATGGTCATGGGCCTTTTCGGTGCAGAAGTTCTCATTTTTGGAATTGGAAAGGATTTTTGGTAATTGGTACAGACCTTATTTTTGAAAGGATTTCACGCTTTCAAAACCGTCAGATTTTAGCCTGGTTCCACGAATACGACGGGTATTAATTAATGCTAAAAACCAAGTTTGTGAAAATTCGGTAAGTTCAAACTTCAGCTTGAGCAGGTTTTTTTTAAGGTGTTTTAGGGACCCGATTCGGGTCCCTAGAGTTGAAAATCGGGTCCCTAGAATCAGAGGAAATTATCATCGGGTCCCTAGAATCAAAGAAAATCCGGTCCCTAGAATCAGAAAAATCGGGTCCCTAAAGATCCATATCGGGTACCTAACAATTTCCTTAAAAAAAACCCTGGCTTGTGTAAACTAAAATTTTTTTAGCAAAATCTACAAATGAGAAGCGCCGGGACATCGAGAAATTATTTGGCTGTCCAGCCCAGAAATTTTCGCTACCCAAGCGTACAACATCACGTCAAAGCGAAACTCCATGATAAGCAGGTAGGCCTATTTAGATAGTAAGTCAAAGAGAAGTCACTTTTCCCCATAGTTAGATAAAGGCAGAATTTTTGGATACAACTAATTGATTTTGCGGCCCGCCAGATAATACATGATTCATGCGGCCCGTGACAGTAAATAGGATCCCCACCCCTGGTCTAAATAGTCGTCAATGTATTGAAGATCTGCTTTAATGGAACGAATGCCAGGCTAAAAACCTAGGAACTTGAAAACAAATCCCCCATGCACATTGCGGCAGCTGATGTCAAAGCACTTAGTTATGCAAGAAACACTGTGACTAAACCTCTTGGATGTGTCCTGGATAAGCCTTCCATTTTCAACACCAAAGCCCGCAAAATCGTTGTTGAACAGAACGAAATTTGCCTTAACAACTGTTGTGCGAAGTGAGGCGGAAATTTTCCGTAGATTCATCGATCACAGGTTACTCACCATTACTGCATCAGATGAATCTAGTGGACGCATCCGACATGCCTCACTTCAGCACTTGCCGACAGTGTTCTGGAACTAACGCTTCACCAAGTCTGCACAGCTGACCAAATGGGTGAAGTAGAATTTCTCGACCATAAGTCGGTTTAGGCTGATGAGGTAATCTTCTTACCTTACTTTGAGCTATCCGCTCAAATTTTCTCTTGGACATGACAAATGATACGATAGCCATTAGCAATGGCATCAAAATGGGAAGAGAGACTACGTACCACAAAATGTGACATAACAGATGACACACAGGTTTGATCTACATCATTTCGCCACCTGCTAACTCTACCAAAGAAAGGTACGAGTTTAATACGAAGACAATAATTATCTACAACAGACCTGCCTGCCACAATTCGACAAAAACTAAACAATTACGAGCAACGTGCTTTGAATAAGACAAAAAAATAAACCGAAGGTTCGTCAGGGCCTTGCAAGCATTATGCACTTTGTGGTTACCATGGAAAACACAACAAATCCATAGAATCAACTGTTCCACATATCCATGCAAAAATAAAATTTTCCCGCTGAAACAAAACCTGACCCGTGCAAAGCATGGTAATTTATGTGGTGCCTTGTATGATATGCAATCAACGGTATGTTGGCCTAAGAGTAAACAATTTTTCCAAGAGATGGACATCGCACCGAAGTGCTTGTAACAAACCATATATGAATGATGACAGCGACCAAATAATCTTATCGAGGCACTAAACAGAGTTTCGTGGCATTTTAAATAAACCATCTACTTATGACTCTTACTCTGTTAATTTTATAGAACAACCCAGTTTTGACCCTCTGAATACCCGTGAAGATAAATGGCTTTAACAACCTAAACGCACAAATTAACATTTAGAGCATGATCCTCCCTCGTGTGAAATAATTCTGGCCCCTCTTTTTCTGTCAGTTTGCTATGTTCCTATATATAGTTTTTTGCCATTCCGCTTTCACCAACTGTCTGATTGACCCACTTTCTTACCACACATCTAGTTTTATTTACCGACTTTTGTGCCTCCGTTTTCAACGTTTGCAATTTAAATGCCCTCTTTGAAGTACGTCAGTAAGCCTTGCGACCTCAAGGCCGCCTTTCTGCAATAGCGCAAGCGCATGCCACCATCCCGCTTTCCGCATATATGAGTGAGTCACCGTAATGTTGCTCCTTGTGTTTGGTTGCTCCTTAATTGACGTCAGAGTTTTTCAACTTTAATATACACCAATTTCGTGAAAGCGGCCCGTTTCCAGTTGTTACCTGTCGCAACTTGTTTTTTGATTTACTCATTTTGGTCTAGACTTGGCTTTCTCTGATCTTGCTTTAGTCTTTAACATTTCACCCGTAATCTTTTGCTTGCAGATTTCAGGACTGAGGGATAGGGATGCGTATAGAAGATCGATTTCACGTAACTTATGTGAAATCGATCTTCTGTTAAAAAAACCTGCTGATTAATTCGACTGCTTCACCTTTGCCGGGACTGAATGCTTCAAGGTATAGCATGTAAGGACTGATGATGCGTAGTGTTACGTGAAATCGATTTCCCATTAAAATTTGTGATTGAATCCTTGCTTATTTCACCTGTGTAGTGAGGTTACTTGAATACAGAATCAGTTCGTCAGCTTGTATGCACAGTGCACCAATACGGTTGTTCCAATATATATTCAGCGCCAAAACGTTTACTCAGTAACGTACCGAAAGTGATTTACGTATGTTAGGAACAACCATTGCGAGAGTTTCTTGTAAGTTGCTCGGAGATTATATAGGACACTTTTAAAATTACCTTGTTGAGATGCAGGCTTTCTGTTTCAAAAATGTTATTTTCGGACCGCAAGTGCGACGTATTTATACATTAGAAATTTTCAATCCATGTTGTATCAAAAGCTGTAAAAATTGAAAATTAATCAACATAAAATATTTTCACTGTCTCATTAAAGCTATTTACCAGTGTACTGATTGTGTATTTCAAGTCCATCAAAGATGAGTTGTCACTATGTCAATGAATGTGCAGCTCAAAAGTCAAAACCTTATATCTTAACTCTGCCTTGGCACTGTTTGAGAACAAAAGGAATTGACGTGTTTCTGATATAGGAGAATTATATAATCAGTTTATTAAGAGTAAACGCAGTGCAAAGATATGATGTGACTTAATCAAAATTCAATGCAGATTTTCAAATTCCTACTACTGATGACGGCAACATTGTTTAATGAAACATTTACGTTATGGCAATTAATTCGTTTGCTTTGGCCGTTAATTTTTTGCCAATGCTGTCGTGTGGTACATGAACAGTTATGCAGCGCTAGTGCTGTTATGCGTGGCAAGGTTAAGGAAAGTACTTCTGATTTGCTTCGCCACCCTTTTGTATTGAAGTAATGGCCAATGCGGAAAATGCTGGCGCTGCGCAGCAAGTCAAAATGAGCTTGAAGCACTGAACAACGCTACAGCGCGTGACTTGAAACACGCGACGACTCAAAGAAAACATCTCGAACACAAAATTTCAGCGAAATCACTTGCCCGAGTGCTTGCGAGTGGGCTACAAATAACCAAGATCTTAGCGCGATTAGATCGCAGCTGTATCAGATAGTCGCCTCCAGTCCCAGATGGCTCTGAGTGAAAGTCATTGTCACTTGTCTTGACACGTTTGCTATTTGTCAGTAGATTCGGATCTTGTTTGTACAAAACAAGCTTCAAATTTTTTGGAAGCTGTTCAAGATCTGCACAGCTTTGCTTTCTTTCAAACTAGCGCTATCATTACTTGTCATTTGTTTTTGAGGCCTGATTTCCACTTCTACTTTTGCGTGGGTACATCTTGTCTTTGACAGCAGGTTCTTGCGTGTGCGTTGCCTAGCCTCACCTAGGACATTTTCTCTGTTAATCCACGTGAGACACTGGTTGATCCGTTTAGTACACTTTACGGCAGGCTTACACATCATACGGCTCGCCAGAGCTTTCCTTGCGGTCCGCGAGAAGCTTTCTCAAATGCAGAAAATGTTGCAAAAGACCAACTTTGGTTAATTAATTGTCGTTACAGAATTTCTTCCAAACTGACACGGAATCTCCAGAAGAACCTCTCCAGCACTTAAACATCTTATGCCTCCCCAAGCTTTATACTTTATCAGTGGGCAAATTCATACACTCTTATTACAACTAACTGCTTCCAAACCATGTTGATGAATATTTTATTCCAATCAGCTCAGTTCATTCTCACTCGACAAGACTAGCAGCTTCTAACATCCTGTTTTTACCTGGAGTAACTCTTCCTCAGGAAAAAATACCCCGCCTTTGTTGGGCTGGTCCAAAAGTGTGGTCTTCGATACCAGACGATATTAAGTCTTCAACCACTTTTACCTTTAAATAGAAACTGAAACACCTCCTACATGAAAAAGATACACAATTATGAACTTTAGCAACATTTTACTTATCCAGAACAAAATTCTGTGAATTCTAGTATTTTGTAATTCTGTATATTTTTATGTATGTTTACTTTTTCGTATGTTTCCTTCCCTGTGCACATCCCAATCTTTTCGGCATGGAAGTACACTTCATAGTTTTTTTGTTTTGCTTCGTTTTTCTTTTGCACCTTATTATTTAGTTTTTGTTACTTTATTACTTTTTGTTTTTATATTTTGTTTAAACATATTCTTAACCACACCAAATACCTTCAATTAAATCTAATCCTTTCATTTGTGTACATGGGCATGCGCTTTCAGCTGTACATTTTCTTCACCATGTTCTGTGCTTGTTCGTTTTTCTTATTGTGCTTATTTGATATCCAACCGTTGTTTTTCAACACTTTTCAAAAAGTGATAAACAGGGTTGGTTGACTAATGACCGCCAAGATCTTTCACTAATCCTGTATGACACAGCACCACTTTGTTTACACTAATCAGCTATTATGCCATTGCATTTTTATTTGCTCTGATGTTTACTAATGGTTGGTTTGCTCAGCGCGATGGCTTTTTGTAGTGCTTCTGCTTGTTGGCTGAGTCATATGAAACAATAAACCACTACTACTGCGAATTAGAAATTTGTGGCCAGGGGCAAATTTATGTTGATCATTCTGGCCTTTCCAGCTTTCTGAGTTGTGCAGGCCTGCTTTACGAATAATCGAAATCATTCATCAATGTTTTTCAGGCGTCTACAAGAACGAGGCACTTTGCAACCAACACCCCCGACACATTTGCATTTCACTAATGCCATTGATCTTCCGCACTTTCTCCGTCAGAGGCAAGGGTTAAACGTGGGTTGCAGCAAGTGCATCGAAAGGTCAAGTGCACTTGGAAGTTTAAACAGGAAACGGTACTTCCCACCAACGAAAGATCTTCTCGGCTTCGTAAAGTCCAATACATTTCAACTGGGCATTCGCTCATCCGCTTGCGCACGGAATGGAAAGTACGTACGTGCTCCTATAAAAGCGTCGTTACTGAAGCGCACATCTGCATATCTAGTCCAAAGATGATTCTGTACAACGTGTTGCTTAGGAATTAAAACAGTGATTTTTGGTAAGTGATTTAGGGTGAGTTTGGTTTTTGTGCAAATTGTTTTAAACTGCTGGAGTATCATGACGGCCTTAATTTACTGAGCTAACGTAAATTCAGTATGCACGTACGAATGACCACTGATCAAAAATTTTATTGAAAAGCAGTTCTTCGATAAAATTATTTAGCTAACGGGGGTGTCAGTTTCATCGCACTTCCGAAAAGGTAATTAAAAGGTATGGTATTTAAAATTTTAGCCCACAATTTCATGTTTTGGCCAAGTAACTTTTTGGAAGCCGCTTGGTGTTTTCCTTTACTACAAAAACTGTTAACAAGCACAGAGTTTTCTGAAAACATCGAAGTTATATTAAGCTGGATGATTGCGTGTTTATCCCAAGCGTTTCGTTAACAACAACAAACCCGTTATAAAGGATTGAAATAAAACTTTATGTTTAGCTTGTATTGAGTTATGCATCCTAAGTTTTCAGCAAAGTGCATGAAATATGAACATTTCAGTTCTTTCAACAACGTAAGGAATTGTGTATGAATTACAACAGTTGAAAACTACCTGTTCACTTCATGTTTAGTAGCAAAAAATGCCACTGCGGCAAAACAAGTCAAACGTTGTTGCATAACAGATAAACGTGTGTGATGTCATCACAAGCAAACAAAAGGCACTACTGTATACGCGAAAATGACTGGTTTGTAAGGAAAATTGCGCTGAAAATGTTCGTGTGTTCAGCCAAAGCCAATGTTTTGTTATCCTGCAGTATAGTTACAAGTCCCAAAATAGAGTTAGAAACCTTTAGGTCGAATAGTCTGTCTCAGCTTACTGGATTAAGTCACAGTTTGTTCCAGTGTGGTTTTATGAATGAACGTGACGGAGCACATTGCCATAAAAAGCGACGACGCTAAAGCAAAACTGTCCCAGAAATTCCCATTAAACAGCAAGACAATGTCATATGGTATCAAGCTGAGGTAATGTTTTCACGCAGAACAATAATAAAAACGATAAGTTCCGGGAAAAACGGCTTTTTCGATTTCACTGATTTATAATCGGTGAAGGATTTTCTCAAGAGATCTCGTTTTGCTTCAAAAACTTTTAACTATTATTGACATTTTGCCAATTGTATTTCAGAAGCTGATATTTCGCAATTAATTTTGTCACAAAACATGACGCTCTATCTAGATCAGGGGTTACCAACCTGGGGTACATGTACCCCCAAGGGTACATTTGCCTATCCAAAGGGGTATATTTAAGGATATCAATAGACAAGCAAAATATATTTGCATATATTTTATTTCAAAATATTTACACATGTCAGTGAATATTCTTTTAAAAAATCATTATATGCTTGTTGTTTAATATATCTATGAATAATCATGATAAAATGTATTGTCATAGGAAATTTTAGGGGTACATGTGCATCTGTCGAAATGCTGAAGGGGTACATACTTACCTGTTGAAATGCTGAAGGGATACATGCTCATCTTTCGGAATACTGAAGGGGTACATGGTAAGAGAAAGGTTGGGAACTCCTGATCTAGATCCTGGGTTCTTAAACTGGAGGGTGTGAAAGTTTCGCAAGGGGGGCGCAAGTACGACAGCGTCATATTGTTGAAAGCTGGATAATGGCAAATAAATTGTTGTTCTGTTTTTGTGTTTGATTGCGAGGTTAGATGAGGCGCGAGTATCAATGACTAACGCCAAAGACTGAAAAGTTTGAGAATCTCTGCTCTAAATTAGATGTTCTATGGCCTTTCTAAAAACTTGCTAAAAGTTTCAGGAGTACATCAATTATTTTTCTTTAGAGAATGAGCTAAAATTGATTCGCATTCCTTTCTAAAATCTGTTCATTGGAAGTGGTCAATGAAAATTCAAGTTTTAAATGACTGTGCGGACATCAAGTCCAATGAGATTTCAAAAATCTACGAAACCTTGTTACCTGTTAATCTAACACTGTTATATTCACTGAAAAAGTGATTTTGTAGTCACAGCATTATGGTATGTACACTTTTATTTTGTGCTTTGTTTCTTAATATGTAAATTTATACCTGAACCTTAATTTCTTCCAAGAGCAAGCTTGCAGCCATCAGTTATGTTTTTAACTTAGAAAAGCTGTGTGTTTTTACGTAGCCTACTTGCGCATACATTTAAAAACGCAACATAAAAATCGAACAAAGCTTCCTCAGGTTTCTTTAGTTTTTAGCTTAAAAATGGCAGAAACAGTATTTGACCTTAGATTGAAAGTGTGCAGCTAGAGCATTTAATGATGTGAAATGCAATGCGCCTTTTGTTGTGACACAAAAACTTATTATTATCCGTGGGTATGAATGACGTCAGCCACGGATGTGTGCTATTCTATATAAAATCTGTATAGCAAAAGAAATTCATTACTTCTTCCACGCAAATAATGTCTGACATACGTTAGAAAAAAGTTTGTATAACCAAAAGAGATAGAAGTAGATAGAAATAAACTGATGTTTCCCACGAATAGACAGTAAACTATTAAAGCTAACCCATAAACACCTCTCGTAACAGAGAAAAGGTAGATGATGATGAAAGCTTGGCGTACCGATCTGCAGGCACTCACGCATGAAGAGCAACTTGCGCACAGCGACATCGTCGTTGCTCGCATTACGTCATCACGGTTACTGCAATGTCGTTCATCATTTGCACAAGGCAAATACTATCACAGCTTGTTTTCATGTCACTCACACTTTCGCGTTTTTTACTGTTTTGTTCAGAGCGAGTGGAAGGTTCAGGCAACTGATTATGTGTGCGCATGCATACTGAAGTCGTCGTTTTTTGCAAGCAGCTTCGTTTTCATATACCTTGTTGTCAGGCGCGACGTTGATGACGCGACAAATGCACAAACCTGTACCTACATCTTCTGTCTTGGTTTCCTGCACGCAGCCAAGTTAACGCTCCATCATCTACATAATATTCGCCCACCGCAAACATGAAACCGTGGAGTTTGCGTCACGCTCGAAGTTATGCGCATGTTTACGCTGGCCACATGTTTCTCACAACTATCATGTAAACTTGGAGGTAATAGCACGTGGATATTCTGCAGAATTGTTCGGATTGCCCCATCTGTCTTGGCAGGACAAGCAAAGGCTGGTGAGTTTTGATATTTTCAGCTTCTCAGCAATCACAACCCGTCAAATTGAACCTGAATTTTTCATTGAAAGGGAGGTTACCCTGCAGTGTTTGCGACAAATTTAGACTACGTCTTTCACAACATTTCAGAGTTGAAGAAAATTTGCCAAAACTCTGGCTCTGAAAAAATCAATCTTGCGAAATGTCAAAGTTGAGAACATTTTCCTTGATGAAACTAGAACGCCAGGCTTTGGAAAAGGAAGATAATGCTTTTGATTAATCTATCAGGCGTAAGTTTGCGAAGTGTTGATGCCATGACGTGTAAAGCGCACGCAAGCAGTTGCAAGAACATCTGATGTTTACATCAGACGTAGTGCGCTGCGACGCTTCCCAAGCTTAGCATCAGTTTTTGCAGAGTTGAGTTCAGCCCAAACGAACAGCTGAGAGTCGAGTTGTGTTCTGACATACACGCCTGCCCAGGTAATTCTGTAGGAACTTTGGTGAGCAAATCTATTCAGAAATACGCATTGTGCTTGGCAAACTTCATCTGTAGCCTTGAGAAAAAGAAAACATACCAGAAAGAAAAACAATTCTCTTACATTCTTTGAACTATTTGATGATAGTCTGGAAGAACCTGAAGCAAAACAATTTACAGAAGATCGCAGCACACAGTTTGAGAAACGCTGCTCTAGAAAATAACCTAGGCTGACAGTCAAAACGGTTTGGACTGACAAGTTTTTATGAGGAGTAACCGGTGTAAAATTTTACAAGGCATATTCTACCGAAGCTATACACCAGTGGATCTTAAGCAGGGGGCGCACCTCCCCAGGGTGGCGTCAATAAATTTCCAAGGGGCGGGAGCCCGTAAGCGCCCTACAATATTGAAAGCTGTATCAGTAAATTTACCAATGGATACATTTGCTTTTACAGCTTATTTAAAGTCAGGGGGCTTGAACGAAAGGACAATTACTTAAGGGAGGCGTGGTAGAAAAAAGGTGAAGAACTACTGGTCTACATCAATAGCGGATCCAGGAGGCAATTTGGTGCAATTGCCACAGCCAGACAGCCACACCCCAAAGTTGCGCCCCGTTTTAGTTTTGTAAATTATCTGGGAGAAAAAATAAAATTGCATTAAACAGGCCAACCCTGACCTTTTCTGGGAAAAATCCATTTACGTATATAGCGAATCATCTTTTGTTTCACTCTTCACTTTCCTTTCCAATAAAAATTAGGGAAACGTTTTGTGTTCCGCTGGTTAATTATTGAAATGAAATGTTTCATATTTAAATTTTGGTATTGTAGTTTGGCGCCCCGTTCTTCGACTAACTCCATCGAACGACAAGTTTGGGTCCGATATTGTCTATGCTGGCTGCTTGTCCTGTGGTTAAAATATTTTTCAAGAGCAGAGATTTCCATACAGAACATAGACTACGTGTCTAATTAGCACTGGTCGTTACTTCAAATCAAACTGTATATTAGGGACGTGAGAACGTCAGTGATCGAAAGCCTAAACGTAGCCAAGCATAACGAAGTCTATTTCTTCATTTACGACAGGATTTCGCAATCAATGGCAACAATCTCTCAGTGCCAGGCTCAAGTCGAGCATGGAATTGAAACTTCACACGGAAGATTCATCGGAAAGTGGTGTGCGTTCTTCAAAGTAGCTGTTTTGCTTTACTGCATATCAGAAATTTCTGGCATTCGATTATGCGGAAGGGAATTAGCAGCTACTGTAAATTTTATCTGCGTTGAATGCCCTCAACAGAGTTATGCAAGTGGTAAGTCGTATTTTCTTAGATTTTCAGTTGTAGTCAGTGGTGAAAGTAGAATAGTTTTCTTACCGGAACGATCTAGTATTTATCAACACAGTCCTGAAATTTCAGCCATAATTGTAAAAAAGTAATCAAGAACACGTCTGCTTTTTGCCCACCCCCTATTGCACATCTTAAAAACACAAAAAATGTATTGTGCATTTTGAAAATAGCCATTTCAAAATCAAGCAAAAAGTGTTATAGGCTACGTTTCACTAACTTCGAAAGTG